>Ga0099822_1002948_pt1 | contig 21587 bp, 10 predicted proteins | sample CowpeawhiteBW_FD_76839 | JGI IMG/M metagenome (GOLD analysis project Ga0099822, IMG submission 76839) | Root nodule microbial communities of legume samples collected from California USA - Cow pea white BW | ecosystem: Host-associated > Plants > Roots > Nodule | place: USA: California | collected... | reverse complement strand
ATATTTTATAATATATATAAAAATAATATATATAATATTTTAAATAAAAAATATATTTTATTTTTTTGTGTAAAAAAAATATATATATATATATATATATATATATATATATATATATATATATATATATATATAATTTTATTTATATAGTTCTCTCCCATTAGATCTAACTGAGCCGTTTGAGGGATTTTCAAAGGTATGAGTAATTCAGTTTTATGTATCTTAATCAAAACTCAAGTGAAGAGTAGAGAGGAGGTTTTGCTTGTAAAATATTGATGGTGCGACTATGTATGATAAAATATATTAGCTTATAAAATATTAAGTAAAAATATAATGTTCTCAATTTTCTAAAAATGTGAAAAATCATATTCCTTTAGATCCTGTCGACGAATGGTTAAACGATTAAAACATACTGTTTTTGTTAAATATAAAACTTAATGAAAAAATGTGATTGAAAATAAAACAAGTGTAATCTAAAATAAATAAAAAATGTTTTTAGATAAATCTGAATACACACTTATAAGTAGATTTTATTGGATAGAAATCAATCTTAATTGTAAACAATTCTTTAATAAGTAAGAAATTTATAACCATTCATTCAATTTGATTATAATGTTTTTTTAATGGTATAGTAAGAACCAGCTCCCTACAATGTTGTGTAAAATACATTGTTATAATGGATTACTTCACAATACAAGTAACATTTATAAGAAAATTATAACTACCTAAAATGCTGCCTAAAATACATTGTTAGAACAGCTCAGTTTACACTTAACATTTATAAGGAAAACACTAAATTATTACACAAATCTTATTCCTACTTATAAAGCTAATCAATCTTCTATTCTTCACTATTATAAATTGACATCTAAAAAAATCTTTTATTTTATTTTATTTTCTTCTGTCTAATACCAAAACCTTTCTTGACTAACTATTTTATTTATTTATCATCCAATCAGAATCTATCACACACAACAACTTTATCAACTTTTATAGAAATGAACTCAACTTTTTCACAAGTCTTAAAAAGATTAATCTACCAAAAAGCTACCTAATTTTTGTTTCCTTGAGACCACACAGCACAAGCAAAAGCGCGCACACACGAAGTGATGACATACACGCGGCATCATCAAGTCAGTGCAAAAGTCAAGCTTTGTTCTTTTGAAAATGATCCATCAAACACACCCTTCAATGGAAAATCATCACTGAAAAAAAAAAAAACAAATAAATATCCATCAAACACACCCTTCAATTTTCCCTTACTCTAACTTTTTCATAAACTATGGTGGACCTTCTTCGACCTTCACATCTTCTTCTTCTTCATGCCTTCTGAGACGCTCTGCACTTCTCAACTCAACCACCCCACCTCATGGCCATGGATGAGTATGAATGTGATGAGAAGGTCCACGTGGCAGTTGGGAAGTCCCTTAAGAAAGGCACCACTTTGATTCAATGGTGTTTCACCCATTTCAGAAAAGCACAGATATGCTTACTTCATGTTTACCAACCTTCTACTATGATCCCTACACTGTGTAAGTCTTCGTCTTTGATATTCATGTATGTGCATTTCTTTTGAATTTGGATATCTTTCTCCTTTGAGTTTTGCTGTCAATTTAGCTCCTTTTCTATTTGGGCACTTTGGTAGTTGAATTATGGTATATTGGTTATTTATTGAGAAATTTTCGTCATATCCCATGATTTGATTCGCGTAAAGTTGAAATCTTGTGTGCAGTGGGAAAATTGCCAGCATCCCAAGCTAGTCCTGAAGTCGTGTCTGCTTATAGAATAGAGGAAAGGGAAGAGACCAAGAGGCTTCTGGAGAAGTACTTGAGCCTTTGCAGTGCAGCTAAGGTATTAATTTTGATGCTGATTTCTGCATGTTGATCTTCACTATGGTTAATTTTTTTGTTGATTTCACTTATGATGGAAGAAGCTGCTTATTTTATGGCTTTTGGAAATGTTATCATGCTGTTTTTATGTTTTCTCCCTTCAGAATATATGAGTATCTATAACTGAAATTTGCTTTTGTTAAAATTATCTCATTATGTACTATATGTAATGCAAGTTGTGAGAAGACTTGAATTATTAATGGTCTTTGTTAAAGTAATTTGTTTTCAGGTTAAGGTAAGTAGTGTCGTTGGTGAAGCTGATCAAGTTCAGAAAGGGATTGTGGATTTGGTTACTGTGCATAATATCAGGAAGCTTGTTATTGGAGCAATAACCCCAGAAAAGTAAGTGATGCCATTGATCACCAATAAATTCTGTCAGACAGAGGGAATGATTATTCACTTCTATAATCCTTCATAGTTCATAAATGTTGATGCTATTCTCTTATCTCTGTGTTTATTTCCTATGCTCTTATAACTTGAACCATAAAATATACTCCTGTTATTTTCTCACCTTTTCTGTCATAAAAGGGGTTAATAATCTTTCCTTTTTACAAAAAAAATGGAAAAATGCAGTTGCATGAAAATCAAAAGGAATTCTAGTAAAGCAAACTTTGCTGCCAAAAATGCTCCTCCATTCTGTGAAATATGGTTTGTCTATAAAGGAAAACACATATGGACAAGAGAAGCTTCTGAAACTCCTTGTTTTGTACCTTCGCATGCTCAACCTGAGACTACAACGGCAGAGAGCTTGAGTTGTAGATCTTTTCAATATGGTACAAATGAATTAATCCATTCAGAATGTCTTCAATCAAATTCTGCAAGGGCTACAAGAAGTACAGTTCCAAATGTAATCATTGAAGCAGAATCCACCTTTTCATCCAAATCATCCAGTTGTAGTAGTCATTGTTCTCCCCAACATTCAGAGCTCGAGGAAGAAACAATAGATAGTCAACTTATTGAAGTTAATGCTGCAACAGACAAGGCCCTTGTGGAGCTGTTGAAGTGCAGAACGTTGGAACTCAAAGCCATTGAGGCCATTAGTAAGGTAAGCATGACCTAATCTAGAAGTTTTGGGCTTCTGATTGTACAGACAAATTATTGTTTGCCAATGAGGGTTCAAGTATACTTTCGTACATAACTAAGAAACATTGGTAAAGAACTAAGGCATGAAGACTCAAGAGAAAAGCCATTTGAAAGATACTAGGATTCTGTAAATAAATTTTCTGAAACATGAATGTTTAGTAAAACTTGTAGAACAAACCAGTAAGTAGGTAGCAAGAACTGGTTTCCACAGATTCATTAAAGTGCCAAAATTTATGAGTCCAGCTTCATAACTGGAATTTTTTTGGTGTTGTCCTCTGCTTAGCATTAACAATACATTGATGTTGGTACTTTAAAAATCTCTTTGATATATTTCAAAACATCAAAATCAGAACCAAAAGTGTATTTTAAAGACATAACACAGGAGAAACACAGAAAAACCCAGAGAATCCAAATTCCAAATTTATTGTTGTGAAATTTCATGGACACAAGGCAATGCACTTTCACTACATATCTCCAAATTAATGGCTAGTGGTGATATTTAGTATATAGTTTTTTTCTGATATTTCTCAGGGCTTCTATTCCAACACGAGTTATTAATCTTTCATCAGGTGAACTTGTTTGAATCTGCCCATGCACATGAAGCAAAGCTCAGAAAAGAGGTTGAGGATGCAGTGAGCGCTACAATAAAGGAGCAACGGATGTTGTTGGAGGAGAAAGAAGAAATTGCTAGTGAACTGGAAAGGACCACAAGAAGTATTTCCCTTCTAGGAAATTGTGCACATGAAATCAACAGTAAGTGTGATGAAGCTGCAAAGGAACTATCACTAATTCAAGCATCCTTCTCAAGCTTGCAGAATGAAAAGCAGGAAATCAGGCGACAGAAAATGGAGGCTCTGCACTGGCTTGAGCGGTGGAAAAGTTGTGGACATGTTGGAGCAGATCACTGCGATGGGATTATTGGATTTGCCGAAGAATTTCCAGAGCTGGCAGAATTTCCATTATCAGATCTCCAAAACGCTACATGCAATTTTTCTGAGAGTTTCAAAGCTATGGAGGGTGGATATGGTTCTATTTACAAGGGAGAAATGTTGGGTAGAACAGTTGCTATAAGGAAGCTCCATTCACACAACATGCAAGGATCGACAGAGTTTCAGCAAGAGGTCAGTTTTCCCATAACAGCCTTTCTGCTTTGAGATATGTATCATAAATTCTTTAGAGTATCAGTGATGAAAACAGAATTTAGAGGCTTTTGTATTTTCAATTGGTTTCACAGCTGCAACAACCACAATTCATCTCCTCAATAATCCTTTCAAAAGGTAATTTAATTAGGCCCGTAATAGCTTGTCTTATAAACACTTAAGTAGTAGATCCCAGACCAATCCTATGAAATATATATCCTTGCATAACTTTGGATGATATTGGTTTTTGTATCATAAATACCATCTAGTAATTTCACCACTGAGAATGGTTATATGAATGGAAACAAATCAATGGATTCTCCTTCTCCATCACCATTATAATGAGTTAAAGTATCCTCATCTTTCGTAACTGGTTTTAGTTACAAAATGTATGAATTCTATGAACTGTGGAAAATGAATTTCTGTCTTAATAAGTTATCCTATTTCTTCTTTTGGTTTGACTGTCTAACGTATGCAGATAGCATGCTTGTTTGATCCAACCAATGTTTATGCTTGTGAGACCAGGTTCGAGTTCTTGGTAGGCTCCAGCACCCTAATCTGGTTACTTTGCTTGGTGTTTGCCCTGAAGCCTGGTCCTTTGTATATGAGTACTATCCCAATGGAACTCTTCAAGATTACCTATTCCGAAAGGGAAGTCTTCTCCCTTTGACATGGAGTATCCGAGCACGATGGATTTCTGAAATTGCCAGAGCTCTCTGCTTCCTACATTCTTCCAGACCTGAAACTATTATCCATGGCGGTCTGACACTTGAAACTGTCCTTCTTGACACTGGACTTGGTTGCAAGCTATGTGAATTTGGGTTCAGCAGGCTGGTGAAAGAGGAGTCACTTTCTCTTCCTAGTTTTCACTTGAGCACCGAGCCAAAGGGTTCTTTTTCATATACAGATCCTGAGCTTCAGAGAACTGGAGTACTAACTCCTAAATCTGACGTATACTCTTTTGGACTCATCATTTTGCAAATTCTCACTGGTAGGACACCAGTTGGATTAGCTGGTGAAGTCCGCAGAGCAGTTTCATGTGGAAAATTGTCTTCGATTTTGGATTCTTCAGCCGGAGAATGGAATTGCACCGCGGCAACACGGTTGGCTGAACTGGGATTGCAATGCTGCCAACTGAACAGCAGAGACAGACCAGAGTTAACACCTTCTCTAGTGAGGGAACTGAAGCAGTTGTATGTTTCAGAAGAGCCACCAGTGCCATCTTTTTTCTTGTGTCCAATCTTTCAGGTAACTGTTCCTTTTGTTATTTATAGAACTAGATTTAGTGGTAATATTAATGCAATGGCTCAAATGAAATACATACATAGTATTGGCTATAATATTAATGCAGTGAGTTGAAGAGAAAATTTACAAGATCTTCATCACAGTTGTTGTATTCATGTGGGTCATGTTTTTTGGTGCATTCTTCAGGAAATAATGCATGATCCGCAAGTTGCAGCAGACGGATTTACTTATGAAAGGAAGGCCATTAGTGAATGGCTGGATAATGGGCACGAAACTTCTCCTATGACTAATTTAAAGTTGAGTTACTTGCATCTCACTCCCAATCATGCACTTCGACTTGCTATTCAAGGCTGGCTTTGCAAATCTTGAGGTTCCGTTATTAATTCATCTATCAATGTTGTAAATATCTACATATCTATTTTTTACATCATTGTATGGCCTTTCTTTATTGCATTCTAATTCAAATCAATCACTCTTTAGGGTTTAATCATACAAGGCATGTTAGGGTGGGAGAGATTGTAGGTTCAACTACTCATGTTAACAAAAACTAACAACTAACATTTACCGATTAAAAAGAAAAAAAAGAATACAGGTTTGTTGGTTTCTATTGTTTGTGCTTTCCAATGATCAGAGATGATAAAGCGGATTAAGTCTAATGGGCCAATTTGCTTGCTCGTCATTAATTTAACAAGGTGATTAACATTTTTAGTAAAGATACTAATTATCTCCATTTATAGGATCAGATATTAATCAATCTTTTAAAATATATATGGGTGTGGTGGATGATTTTGTCATGATACCACTGGCCAATAACCTTATCCTTCTCTAATCATTATATATTAGTCCATTCGATTATGCTTTTGGTAGACTAATAGTGATGGACTGAAAAAGATTGATATTCTTGAATTTTGTAGTGTATGATTTACTGACACAGTAAAATCTTATGAAAATGCTTTAATCTATCTTGAACTCAATCAAACCATTAATACATTCTTAATAAACAAGATGCCATTTTGCGTAGTTAATGAATGGCTGTCTGTGTCCCAACTTGAAGACAGTTCTTTGAGCGCCTATGTGATTATGTTAAAGTAAGGTTGAATGTCTGCACAGATTATGGTCTCCCATGTGTATTTATAGAAGAAAAATATAAGAACAATAAATTTAGTTTCTTTTCTAAGTTAAAATTAATCGACACTCCAAATTTGGAGGAGTGAAACGATAGAATTTTATTAAAGGTTAAAACCACTTAGCTCATCATATTTTTTTTTTCTACTTGCATGAAAAATTATCTGAATAGATTCAAAATATGGAAAAATACATTACAAAATGGCAAAAACTGTCTTCTTTGTTCGGTAAAAAACCGTGATATGGAGGGGAACTTCTGGCAGTAACACAATGGTTACCCATATTCAGGAATGGAAAATTCAATTTGCAGACAACTTGGACTTGTTGGCTTCATTTAAATCTCCAAATTTGCTTCAACACCCTTGTAGTATTCCGTCTCTAGCAGAAAGCAGTGAGGCAGTGCCATGCAATTCAGTTGAATTAAAGGGGTGTTCATCTTCTGTTCTGATGATTCCAATTCTGGAATCCTCTTCACCACAATCCAAAAGGGGTTTGGACTCACCTTTCATGTTCCATAGATGGAACTCCTCCTTTCTAGGCTCCTTGTTTTCTTTAGCATTTGTTTCTGATTTCTGAAGCATTTCATTGTTGCCTAGATCATCCTGGTATCTCTTGTCTTCCACACTATCCAAGGACTTGAAAGTTCCACCTTCATGGCCAAGAGATTTCACAGCTACTGTGTCCACATCCACACCATTGTTTGAACAAGAGGACTTGTTTTCCTGATCTTCATTGTTGTTCAAGTCTGAGTCATATCTCTTGAGTGTTGCTGGCATTGATTTCTCACGTAGAATACCTTGTGCTGGAGTTGACCGATGGGGAAAACTTCCAAAACCTTCGATTCCTCGAGATAACCTTCTAGCTTGTTTTCTCTCTTCCTTCAGAAGAGTTACTTCTTCCAGCAGATTCACTATCCTCTCTGATTTCTTTCTGACAGTTAGGCCCCAATTAAACCTGCAAACACTCAAAATGCACTCATTTTGTCTTGCAGGACCAGTTTCAAGAGAAGGAAAATTAACAAGCATATATTTTTCTGTAAGAGTTGCAAAATAAGAACATACCCACTTACCCAGTGTCATCAATATACTGAAAACTTTTCATCTGGCTGATGACATTTTTGTCACTCTTGAATTCCTCAGCAACACTCTCTGGTCCTTGAGTCAACAGGTGCTCAAGCACGATCAGGGAATTGTAAGAGACCCTCCAATTCTTCTTTTCAAATTTCAGGAACCTGTTTCAGATTTCTAACAGTCATTCATCCATGATGGGGAAATTGACCCCAAAGTAGGAAACATGTTCAGGAAAACAAAAGGGACCAGGAAAAACCTTTTATGCAGAATCTCCACAATCCTCCAATAATCATCTAGCTCAAAAGCAGCCCTTGAAATTGATCTGAGAGTTCTGGAATCTGGAGCCCATGGATTTCCACTAGTTGCCTCTTCTGTCATTCTGCAAATGGTAAAACACATCCACAAAGAGAAAAAAGAAAGATGTATCAGAAACCCTGGAACTAGTCTTGTTATGGAACAAATAAAAGGGTGATCATTGATCAAAATGACAAATCAAAATCTCACTGATGATGTCGTAAAAGAATTAGACTTACAGTTCTGCAGGGGTGACATCTGTTAGAGCTAATCTAGCAGTTTTGATTTTCTCCTTGAGGAAGAAAGAAGCTTGCTTTTTGAATTCATGGAACAAGGGCGTGCTCATTTTGCTGGTGCTAGTTTTGTTCAACGATCCTGGACATATCTAAACTTATTCCATTTGGGATGGCACAGAGTGAAGAAAAAAAAGGGAGAAGAGAAAGTGGTTTTGGTTTGAGTTACGACAAGTAAAAAAAGCTGAAGTTACAAGTTACAAATTATTCAACCAGACACCAAAATCAACACTATTAATTATCAAAATGACGTGAAACTGCGGCAATACTGATACCTCGAGGAAAAAATAATCAATCTAAACCGTACAGTGATTTATGAAAACAAAGTATGAGTGACTTTTGTGCTTGGACTTTGCATACACAAATTTAATTATTTTTTGCAGATTACGCTTTGTCAAGTTGCAATTACTCTAGTTTTTGATTTTTTTTTTCAGTATTTGAAATTACAAACGCGTACGTGAGAATAAGTCAACATCTTGGGGATTGTTGGGGTAGTTATATTTGAATTTTGAAATTGATTATTGTGAATAAGTCAAAGTTTAAAAGTTTTTCCCTCTTTCCAGAAGGGTTATCAGTACGTGGGTGCTGGTTTGCCAAACATTAATGTCAAAATCTTGACATTGTGGACCACAATACCACATTCATTTTCATATTTTTTTTTACATCATATGTTATTTATGATGAACATCTACATCGATTATTTAAACATAAGACCAATCTATCGTATATATCGTATATAAATGGATATAAATCTCATTTTATAAATTGAGTATTGTAAGGTTCAATTAGACATAAAGTCTATTTCTTAACATGATACTAAAGTTTTCTGTTAGAGTTTGTTTATCCAAACTCAAAATGTATATGTCTTTGCAAGAAAGGGTATATTGGATGTTCTATTTTATATCAATTAGGGATAAAACTAATTTACAGTATATTAATAGGTACAAATTACATTTTGAGGTTGAATTAGGTTTAACGTATGCTTCTTTGACTATTTATGTTATTTTGTTAATATTTTACGAGCTTAAGCCATGGACACAGCACCGTACTTTATATGGTGAAGGGGTTGAACGCAGGTTATGTCCAAATAAGCATGCTTCACGAGAGTTTCTGAGTTTTTTGGACATGGCAATTGAAGTGTTGAGAGGTCACAGTCAATGAGATATAGTTTATTGTGAGGATCCATTAGGGCATTGGAAATTTCGCCCAAATTGATTGAACAATGATTTCTCAGTTGTGGCGGCATCGAATGACACGTTCCTATTAATTTTATAACCCTAAAGACGGTCTTCTACTAAATTTCTCAGTTCTTGAATTGACTAGCATTACCAAATTATTGTTAGTTTTGGAACAAAATAGAGAAATTTCTGGTGAAACAACAAAAACATAATCAGCACTTTGCACTGAGCACCAATTGGTGGAGCCTGACGTAATTGCGTTATATACAATGGGTTATTATATTGCCTTCGTCTTATGTTTTTGTTATTTAACGTGACGTGTATTTTGAAAAATAATAATTTCATAAATTGACTTTTTTTAAATAATTGCATAAATTGACATTTTTTTAAAAATAAAAATCCTTGTTAAGAGTGGCAAAACACGAGTTAACTCAGGAAGGACAACGATGTTTTTTGACTGAATGTAACCAAGTACAATATAGGAAAGATTTTAGTGGGTGGTGATAACTTTATTTATGTGAAAAAAAAAATGTTATTGTAATCATACATATCTCACGTTAACTAAAAGATAAAACATAAAACGAATTTATAATATATAAATAAATATAAGATTAGATTAGATTTAATAACTCAGGTTTTTGAAAAAAAAAATTAGGTAATTACATTGTCCACGATACTGACCTAAAGTGTTTATTGATTCAAATGGTTAAATATTCTTTTTTATATTTAAATGGTTAAATATATTTTTTGTCATTCAAGTTTTAGTAAATTTTGATATTAGTTTCTCTTTGAAATTTTATTCCAATTTAGTTCTTTATTTTTATAAATGCATAAATTTAGTCATTCTTACTAATTTTTGTTAAGTTTACTTGACATTTTAAACACATTGTATGATAATATTTGAATTAATATTGAAATGAAAATGTGTCAAACAGTGTAAATAATTCAAATACTATAATGAAATGTGCTTGAAACGTCAGATAAATTTAATACACAATTTGATTAAAATGATTAAATTTACATATTCTTAAAGATAAACTACTAACTCTAAGTTTCACTTGAGGATAAAAACCTATTTAACGCTTATCTAAAAACTAGCTATATTGGATCAGAAAGAAAGGAAAAATGAATTTATTTATTGAATTAATAGGATGAGTTATGGTGAGGGAGAGAGAATGCAATAAATTGGATTTATTGCAGATGGATGGTTTTCTTCTCCATCAAAATGAATGCATATGAAACAGTGACATGGAATTTAATGACACTTATAAAGTGACAGATAGTATTCATTTGGTGCGTATTTAATTCTCTCTTAAATGGTAGTTACCAGTTACTACAATTTTTAATTAATTTCCTACCTCGGTAGTATAAGTAGTAGTAGAAAGGTAGGAAATAGCACACCTACGTGTCTTTACAAGGATTACCAATCTTAATTATCAATTTCACTTATTTCAAAAATCAATAAAGGAGTAGGAAAAGAATGAAAAAGATAACAAAATTAAAGAAACTTTTTTCATTGCTATTTTTATCCTTGAAAAAACTATTTTAAAATATTTTTCGTGGAAATTGTATAAATTGACAGGCTTAGATGGTTGTTTTCAACCGTGTATTTCAATACATTATTTTTTTCAAAATTTTAAATATTAACCATTTTTATGAAATTACATTAATTTTAAAATTTCTGATATAAAAATAGTATTATAAAAAGTTTTTAGTTATCATTCTCTATATAGGAGTGGACTCAAAAGTGGCCACATTAAATTGCAAGACTAATCTTTTAAGGATCTAAAAAAACCAGTTAATAAGTAACTCCCTAAAATATTCAAAAAACTATTTGTGTCATACATTGTAAATTTGGTAAAATTAGGTCAGATATAATTCTTTCAGTTTTTAATATTAATTTTAATAACACTCAATATATATGACTTTTACCTTTTCTAGATACCAATTGTCATTCATAATTATTTATGCATTTTTATTTTTTTTTAATTTACATGTATTTTTAGTTCAAAACATAAATAGACAATACTTTTATTTAATGAAATCAAACACGGTTAAATTTTACTAGTACTATCACAAGAAATAAATCATGTACAAAATCTAAGATGATTATTGTATTTTCTTTTATGTTCATGTTTTAATAATAACTTATAAGGTAATTTAATTTATAAATTACAAAATATTTACCCCGTGGACCCTCTCCAATTGACATGGCCTTAAATTCCTAAACCACAAGGCATTATTACAAAAGTTTGATCATCACTTGAATTGTCGTTTGAGTAGGAGCAACCTGCAACGCGCAATTCAATTTTTGTCCCAGCTCATAAATTAACTATTGGGATGAGTGATTATATTATATCATACATATTTTTTGTGTGTTGCGTTGAAATTTTAAAATTGAAGTAATGTTTATAAAATAATGTAGAAAATAAACTACAGAGATATGAATTCGATATACTGTCAAAAGTTTAATAATGAATGGCTTTATTTAGAAACATAGCATTCAACCTTTTATTTATGCATAAGAAATTATTTGGTCAAAGATAGTTTTTGAATAGACTTGCGTACGGTGATAACTGCAGAAAATGGACTAATGCTTATTTTGGTGGAGATTGCTTACTTTCAATTCATGGTTCATTGAACCCTTTCGTGTGCAATTTGTAAGTGTCGTCAACGACTGAACCCTTGAATGGTGGAAAAAAGAAGAAGAAAGAAGAATTGAGGTCAAATTCTAAAATTCAAAGTTGATTGCGATAAACAGCGTGCCTAATACGAAATCGCACCACATGTTTCCCTTTTATCAGAAATGGGCAACAACAGAACAAAGCATCATCTGGTTTAAATTGGACACACGTAAGAGAGGGAGAAAAAAGACCCATTTGGGTGAAGGAATATCGCAACACCAAAAAACAAATGCCATATTGCAAATAGTGCTTGATCCACATCAAATTGAAAAGGCAAACAAAACCTGCATGAACCTTGGGGCCATGCTGTAGTAGGCATTTTGGAATATGTTGTATTGTTTTTTATGTTTTGAATGGAAAAAGATGCTGATGCACAGATAACTAGCCCTGCCATTTGCCAACCAGAGTTGCAGAAAGTGATGGAGGGGCCTAGTGCTTTCTGCACGACCAAAACATTGTTAAGGAATGACTTTTATTACAAAAATTACAATTTTATGTGAGTTATAATCAACAAAATCATCCAGCTTTTACAACTTTACAGTCCTCACCACCCACTTAATTGCACAGCTAAGTACTCTTCTCAGACCTTAGTTGTTGTTTTACAAAAAGGTGAGTAGGGAGGGGAAAAACAGCAAAAAGGATTCCTCACCCTTCGGCACTATATATAGATATAGATATATCTCATACCTCTCTCCCTTTCCATTTTTTTGGTATATGATAATATATATGGTTTTCATTTCAGTATACTTATTTATACACATGATCTCCATATTCTTCCTTCCAAAGAAATAACAATGATGGAAACATCATCATGGTAACGGCGCCTATCACCCTGTGGAATTTCGAGCAACTCGTGAAAGACCAACCCTGAAAATAAACATGCCAAAAACATCAGTTTGTAGAATCAAATTGTGAGATTTTTGAAGTGAAATTGTGGTTTGTTGTTGTTGTTGTTGTTATTAGTACCAGCTTTCTTTGCAGCACGAAATAACACTTCTTCAACCAAATGCTGAGCCGGGTCTCCCTCGGGTTGCAATGTGATGAAATGCTCAACTTCAGCCACTGCTTCTTCGTTTGACAAGTACTGATAGAGCCCATCGGAGCATAGAATCAAAAATTTGTCCTTTGGACCTAATCTGTGGTGTTTTAGATATGGTAGACAGCTGATGTAAGAAGAGTTTCCCACGTAGTCTATTCTAAACATCTCTAGAAGTGCGTTGTTCCACTTGGGCTGCAAAAGATTACCACCACAAATAAGAAAATGCAGAAGAATAGTGTCCATTTAGAGCATACAAAATGCTGCACACATTTCTAAAGATGCACTTCAATATTCCGCTTTCTGATAAGAGGAACTAAGTTACCAATGTGTGACTAATTTTTCACTCTGCGATCTAACTTGAGTATCACAACTAATACCAGTAATAACAATTTTATAAATCCTTATAATCCAAGGATCAGGCTAGTTATTGGATTAAGTAACCTTCTGTGGCAACAAAAAGAAATGTGGAAGAGGGTATAACTTGTTATAGCAATATATGAAAACCATTTCATTTGTTGTTGATTCCCTTGCCGTTCATGTTAAAGACACATATGAATAATTGAATACATTTGGATATATCAGTAAACAATAGGTACCAACCTGTTTGAGAAACCCGGCACCAAATGCTCGTGTAACCTTGAGAGAACCCTTAACACGGTCATTTACAACAGCACACGGATCATCCGGGTGCTCCTTTTTAATTCTCTGGATTTCCTGAAATAGAAAGCAGAAACTCCCAATAAAGACATGCAGCAAAACAAAAAACTGCTAAAAAAGGTAATCAAACAGAGGCAAACAACTTACTTCTTCAACACTAGTGCTATGATCTTTTGTGAGCTGAATCGCACTAAGACTTGGAACCAAGTTGGAGTTATCAACATCCCAAGATTCAAGATCATTCATCGTCTCCTCATTGATCCTCTCCAAGTCCTGTCTGATCTTGCCGAGCCAATAATCAGGCTCAGCCTTCTGAGCCAGCACAGCGCGGCTATCCCCCACATTCATGACGTAAACATCCTCCCCCTTCATCAACATCACAAGAACACAAGAACCCATCAAGGCAAGTTCAGGATTCTCCATCACCATCTTATCCGCAACATCAAGGTAAGACTCCTCAGTCTTCCTCAGAGCCCGTGAAAGAGCTTCCAAAACATCCGCATGATTAATAGAACTTGCTGCTCCACCACATCCTGATCGGCTTGAATTCAGTTGCTCCTTCAATCTCCGATCAAGCTCTAACCTCTCCCTGTCCCACTCACACTTCCACCTCCGTTGATTCTCCTCCCACTTATTCGCAGCACCTTTGTACTTGTTCCTCGAATTCCTACCTTTCTTACTAGTACTCTTATTACAGTTACTATTTTCATGTTCAACACAGTGAGAGCATGCATCTACTGCATCTGCAACGTCTGTGACATCCCGCAACACCTCCTCTTTAGGCGTCGAATTTTCCGGGGCAGACCCATCATCCCACAACAACCCTTTCAGCTCCTTGTGCACCGCCGTGTAGAGATTCGAGAGAAGGTAATCGGGAGCATCGGGTCCGTTGAAACCGTCATAGATCCCCACGAAAACCCATCCGTGTTCCTCAGACACAACAACATGGACACGATCTTCCCCTGCTTTCCCCTGAGCCCACTGAAGATTCTGACTCTCCATAGATTCATCGTCCTCCAAGCTCCCCTCACTGCTCAAATTCACACTCAGATTCTCATTATGCTTCTCCGCCGCAGCCACCATCCACTCCGGCTCCTTTACAACCACTCCTTTGATCGGAGCCACAATCGAGTTCTGCCCCCGAGAGAGAGTCTTCGAAATCGCCCTCTGCAAAACACGAATCCACCGACCCTTCCTCGTTCTCACTCTCAAACCCAATCCCAACCCTAAACCCATCCCTCCGTGCGAGAAGCTTCTCGGGAAATGATCCGATCCGTTTCCCTCCCTCTCCATCGGCCCCGAAAAAAGCCCACGATCGATGGGCCCCGACATGAACCCGCGCTCGATGGGGCCCGACATGAAACCCCTCTCCAGCGGGCCCGACCCCGGAAACCCACCACCGCCCAGGTTCCCCGAGAATGGCCCCGAGTTCACCAGGTTCCGCGGAATCGGTTGCAGAGGAAGCGACGCGAACGACGTTGAACTCTCGAAAGCCGCCGCTCGGTCTATGCAACCGTATGAGTACAAGTCCACGAACGCCGTCGATAACGGCGTGGATGTGTTAGCGCTCACCGAAGCGCCAGAGATTGTTCTGAACGTCGTTGTTTCCTCCGAGTGCACCTTCGATGACGATATCCGGGTCGGGTCGGGTCTAACGTAGCAGAAAGAGTGACCCAAACCCTCGTCCAGAGGCTCCGTTATTAAAATGGATATATCCTGCTTCCGACGTCCCCCACCGTTATTTCCGGTGAAGCACACCGTTAACTTCCCTATGCCGTTTCCCATCGGAACACAAAAACCACCAAAAAAGAAAAAAAAAATAACACAAGCTCTAACGTTTCTCTCGCTGTTACTCGCTACAAGACTCTGCTCATGGTGGATTGGTAGAGAAGATGAAGAACTTGAGACAGAGAGAGAGAAGAAGATGTGAGAAGAAAGAGAAGTTGAAGTTGAGATGAGATGAAGAGAGTTAGAGAGAGAGGGCGTTGACTTTGGAATAAAGTTTTTTTTTTAAATAAGAAAATGCACTTGCTTTTTTTGCTTGGTGATTTTATGCACAGAAGAAATTAAAAATTGGGGATTTTTTTGGAGTGGGGCGTTGACTATGTTGAAGATAAAGTAAAACTCAAAGGTTTATGTCCGGTTTTGCTATCTCGTTCAATGTTCGCGTACGTTTTGTTTGGAGCGTGGAGCGCACGCGCTGCGGCAAGTGGACGAGATTCGCGTGGGAGGGTCACGGATGGGAGCGATGAATGATTCTGATGGCGAGAGCGTTGTCGTGTTCGTTTGTTGTGTCTTGGGAGAAAAAATGGAGGGTGAAATTTAAATGAGGGTCATAAATTCTGGTTTAGAATCGAAAAGTCAACACGGGAAAAAAATGTTTTTAAAGCTGTTTTTTTTATCAAGATCTCGTAAAGCGTGACACGGGCGCCGTTGGATCAAGCGGAGGGTGTCGAAGACATGAAGGTTGACTGTCCACGTGTCTCTCTCCGATTGCTCTCGTCTGATAATTTGTCAACTTTAGGTTTCCCGAGAGCTCGTAATATATATATTTAATTTATTTGAAAAAAGAAAAAATAGAAATAAAAAAATGTCAAATATTTCGGCTTTTTGTTTTAATTGAAATGAGAAAAGGGTAATGTAGAGAGAGAAGGAAAAAAAGTTGGGTAACCTTAATTGAATGTGCTGGTGGGGTGGTTTGATATTAGTAATGCTGCCATCACTGCATAGCCTGAATATTTAGGTAATTTGACTAATGTTGATTTAAATGTAGCCCATTACTCCATTGACTTTTTTTGTAATTACAGATTGAATTCAATGTTCATATTTGGAATGTGTTTCATCATGTTTGGCTCTCAACCCATACTTTATTTGTTTATTGTATATGTAATGTTGCATTACAATTTCAAGACATTTTTTAATATTTGATAGTAGAGTGGATTATTAGCCTAGTTTTTAAAAGCTTTTCTGAGAGTGGACTTTTTAAGTACATAATGTAAACATATTTAGGTGCTTCCACGTCAACAATTAAATTCTGTAATGTAATTAAGTCTTATAGAAGAAAAAATGAACTTGACTTTTGCAATCTGCCAGAACATGGTTCTCAAGATTTTTCTTACTTTCAAAGTCATATAATTTGTCCTTCCCAGTTACACAATTCATGAAACGGGTTTTGGGATATGGTATATTCCACTAAAAATTTCTTCTTTTTTTAAGGATCTTGTTGTAAATATTTTAAATATAGTTTTACATAATACTTTTACTAAAAAATTATCAATTTTTTACTTGACTAAAATTTATCAATTATAAAAAGTACTTCTTACCTATCTTCTTTTATTTAATTTAACATCGGTTTTCGCGATTTCTAGATAAAATTCCGAGTTATACTTGCATTGGTTTATTATTATTATTATCATTACTATCATTGATTAGAAAGAAAAAGAGAAGGGTCTGAAATCGATTATAGTTTTGTTTTGACATTATATTCAAAACCGCGTGTCATGATTAGATTTTGCAGTGTAATTTTCACTGTAGAGGAAATTTATATTGAAGAGGCAATAAGGGTCATCAGTTTCTAATGATTTTTTTTCCACGATATTGGAGTATGAACTTAATTCATAAAATATATTAATTTATTTGTTTAAGATAATAAGTTTTGAGTTTTCTTTAAATTATTTAACTTTATCATTTTAATAAATATAAGATTTAGATTTATATTAAGATAATCGACAAAATCAAAATTTATAATTAATAAATAAAAACATGGATGAGGCCACCATAGTTTTTGCGTGAAAATTAAGTTTTCAATCTAATTTATAAACACTATACTTATCTAACATGTATTACTTGTACCGTTAACTGAACATATTATTTTAAATAACAAAAACTAAATATGTTTTAATTATTAATCGCATAAACGTAAAAATAAAATCTAGAAGTTTTAATGCCTATTTAAACATTTTCCTTTTAAATATTTGAGAATGTTAATTTCGTTGTATGTTTTTGAAAATAACATTTAAAAAAAATCAAAGCAAATATTTACTTACACTTTTATTATACATAAAAAAAATTGTTTAGTTTTCAGATTTAGATTTTTATTTTTACTTTTACTTTTTTTCTAGTTTTCTCAAATTTTGGAGTTACACACCTCTTCTTATTGAGAACTAATTTCCAATAATTAATTAACTAAAATTAACACCAAACCATTTAACTTGAGTTTTTCATTAATTGTTTGACATTTAATTTTTTTTTTTTAAATTTGCATGTTCTAATTATAATTTGTATTTCTGATTCTAAAATTAAATAAAAAATGAATGAAATTTTAATTTGAAAATTACATACAAATTACATTAAAAATGATTGCACTAAAAATCATATTTAATTTTATTTGTATAATTTAACTTAATTAATTAGTTGAATTGACTAATTACTTAAATTTGGATTTAAATTTTTAGTAAAGTACCGTTTTCACCCTCCGTTACGTTCTAATCTTATCTTCCATTTGGTACATTTCAATTTATTTCAATTCCTAAAACTTTAAATTACTTTTTATATGAAAAACATTAGAAATTAAATACAATTTACATACCTATTTATGAATTGACATAAGTTGTATACTATATCACAAAAACAATATTATAAAAATTTAAAATCTTTGATTTTAAAACCTAACCCTAAAATTTCCCCAGATCATTTTTTTTTTATCTTGCTTCAAAGTGTGTTATACCCAGTCAAGTTAATTAACTTTTGTTACACTTCAAACTAATAATATATACTACATTTGTTCCCTATCCATTTACTAATAAGTTAGTTCAAACTTTCACATCTTAAAGCACTTTTCAACAAGTTTTGACATAAGTATTAAGACATCAACACATGTTATGTTCGCTTCAAATCAAAAACATATTTATCTTGAAGCTCACAAAGAAAGAAAATTATAGCATGATACAAAGTTTTTGCCGTGATCTGTGAAAAAAAAAATGTTAACTTTCAATCCATATAGACAAAGTTTATTAGTTTACTTTTGCTACGAATAATCAAGATTTTTCAAAAACCATGATGAACATTGTGATGTGTCGGAAAATTGCGCACTAAAAATCAATATCTTCAAGTGAGAATTTTTTGGTAATATAAATTTGGGTTAAATATATTTTTTGTCTCTCAAGTTTCGATGAAATTTGAAATTAGTCATTTTTTAAAAATTTTGACCAATTTAATCATTCATTTTTAAAAATGCGAAAATTTAATCATTTTAACCAAATTTTGTTAAGTTTATTTAACGTTTCAATTACATTTTATAATAGTATTTGAATTATTTACACCTTTTGACACATTTTCGCTTAAGTGTTAACTCAGATATTATCATAAAATGTGTTTAAAATGTCAAATAAACTTAACAAAATTTGGTAAGAAAAACTAAATCCACGCATTTCTAAAGATGGAAGACTAAATTGGTATAAAGTTTCAAAAAGAGACTAATTCTAAAATTCACTGAAACTTGAGAGACAAAAAATATATTTAATCCTATAAATTTTTGAAAAAAAATTACAAACATTCTCGTGATACACCACTTACTTTAGATCCGATTCATCCAATAAGCTTATTGAATTGGGTTGATAATTTTAAAAACAACTCTTATTTTTATAATATTTTGTTCGTTACTCTCTTTTTTTTTTATATTAATCAATGTAGAATTTTAATAAATACTCAGATGAAAACCAACATGAAAAAATACTACTCACAAAAGCATTTACTGTTTACTGCATAGAATGAGAATAGATTACTTTGTTCTTTGAATAAATCCTGCGACCTAGAAGGAAGTCTGATTTGGCCGTAGTAATCTTCCGAAAATATACCAATTTGGTTGTAGATGGAACATATAAAATTCAGACACTTGTCAACTCATAAAAATCACTGTGTCTTATTACCAGACAAATCAAATAGACAAATAGTTTTAGGTAAGTGATTGCTTCCTAACTCCAATCCTAAATAATTTTTAAATGTAGGGTGCCAAATTCTCCCACGTATCTTACAATAACAACAAACTATTCTTGGAATAAAATGTTTCACATTCTTTTAAATATTACTAAACACTGCACAAATCAACTGTTAAACAGATGAATTCATATAAAAAAAGAAAAACATTAGAAAGAAATTCAATGCCATCATCATTGATTATTTGCAAGTGGCAAGACCTTTCCCTGCCACCTTCTCCACAATCCATCTGCATGACCCACCTACCCTTTTTCTCTTTTGTCTTTTTATCAACAGTTGCACAAACATGGTCGATTCAACAACCAAAAAAAAATCTAAATCTGTACTGTGATCAACAAGTTAAAAGTCATGAGTTAATGTTGGCTTCTCTCAAACGAGTTTAAAGCTGTTAGAATTTTAAAACAAACCAAGGAATGAGTTACTTCGGAAGTAAAATTCACATAGCATGATTCCTTGCCTCTTGAACTTATTGCATTACTTGTTATCATATCGTTATCGCACTATTAATTAATATTTAGTTTCATACTTAATAATATTTAATAATATATCTAATAAGTCACACATCTTTTAGAGTGAAGATCAAACACAGTTTAAATAATTCTTCTTTCTTTCACTCTCTAAGACGTCTTTAAGAACAAGACTTGTTGAAAGTCCAACATCGACTAAATATAAGGACAATTCACAATATATAAGTAAGTACAATCCTCACCTTATAAGCCGGTTTTGTGAGGTTGAGTTAGGCTTAAAACTCACTTCTAACATGGTATCAAAGGTTAGAGCCTATTCTAGTGAATTTTTTTGGACCTTTTGTTCCACCCGATATCGAGATGACGGTTTTGTGGAGTTAAGTTAGGTTTAAAACTCACTTTTGATAAAAGTTAGACCCTATCCTAACAAATTTTCTTGAACATTCTGTTCTACCCGATATCGAAACAGTTTTGTAAAATTGAGTTAAACTTAACACACTTCTAACAAAATCGTGATCGAGTTTTATGTGAGAACAACTCCTAACTCTCGACTAAAATTAGTGTGAAAATATATATATATATATATATATATATATATATATATATATATATATATATATTTAAAATCTCATAAACGATTTTATAATATGTAAAATGCAAATTTCATTTTATATACTAATTTTATAAGATTGAATCTAAAGTTCAATTTTTGGGGAAAAAAAATACTGTGGTAGTTCATATTCGTTTTGATAATGATATCACAATCCTTATACATGAGTATTAAATTTGAATGCCAGATATTATATGCCTCAAAAAACTGAACAAGTTGCGCATGCAAACGATGTTTAATTGGAAGAACAATGGCAATTGGAATTTTTTTAAACTTGTCTAGAAGAAACACTATGGGCTAAGACATTGAGTCAGCTGCTTGGTGAAAGGAATGTTAATAATTATTATAATCTAGCTTTGGATCCTTAAACTTGACTTCAATTTAATATTATTATTATTATATGCTATTAAAAATTGTTCCACTTGAGAGAATTTCAGACTCCAACCATTGCTGTCATTCTACCTTTTTTTTTCAGAAAGAAAGAAAAAAACATAATTAAGGTTAGTGCGATGTCTCTTATTACATGGTGGACCTTTTTGGTTCTCTACCCAAAACAATTTGGTTTGCATCCTAATGCTCTCCACTTCAACCATTATGTCTAATATGGATTCATGCTTAATTATCTTTCACATTCTTCTTCTTTTTTTATTGCAATGTCAGTATTTGCTTTCCCTACAGCACTAAAATATGATTACCCTTGGTAAAACCCTAAAGTAATTTAAATAGTTAATCATGATTTGCTCAGAACTCAAGAGATATATATATATATATATATATATATATATATATATATATATATATATATTTTTTTTTTTTTTTT
>Ga0099822_1002938_pt1 | contig 21611 bp, 13 predicted proteins | sample CowpeawhiteBW_FD_76839 | JGI IMG/M metagenome (GOLD analysis project Ga0099822, IMG submission 76839) | Root nodule microbial communities of legume samples collected from California USA - Cow pea white BW | ecosystem: Host-associated > Plants > Roots > Nodule | place: USA: California | collected... | reverse complement strand
TGTGAAATTTTTTTATAATATTAAATTAAATAAAAATTTTATAGTTTTTGCCTTTATTTCCTTTTTTTTTAACCAAACATATTTTTGTTTTTTTTTTTTTTTTTTGTTTATTTGATCATGTATTTAATCTTGATGATTAATAAATAGTAATATAATTTTAGCCTGAAATTCAACATTTTGCTTAAACTATATACTGATTTGTAGCTTTTAGTTAGAAACTACATGAGTTAATCACTGCTGAATTGTTAGGCGACTCATGTTTAAGAAAGAATTTGATACAAGCTATGTGGGATTCAAGGAGGATGGTGCAAAATGGCTAATACAGAACACTGACATCAAACTTGTAGGTGAGAGATATTGATGACTTCTTAAGATTTAGGCTACTTATTCCCTGCCTAAAGCATTTCCTCTGACTCTTGCTCCACTCATGACTGGTCCCAAGTCTGCATTTTTATTTTCCTCTTATAAATAAATATTCTAATTGCTTCTAATAAAGTGTAGTCATTTAGTTATATAGGTTTCCTTGTCACATTTTTTAACTTACTTTTTGTTCTAGTCATTTCTTTTGTCTTGACTATATCTTACTCTTTGTCAACTCAGATAACGTCCATTTTTAAGCATACATTTTATCTTTTTACTGTCTTTACGAGTGCATGGTAGTTATTAGTATTTATTTGCAATTTAGGAATGAATCAAGATGAGTTGATGTCACTCTATTCCATTCTTTGTGGTTATGAATTAATAAATAGCTGCAAACGCCCAAGGTTCAAAGTGCATATGATTATTTTGTGTTTCTGACACCACTCACTTCTTTAAATTTCACTTGTGAACTGTTTATTCGATCAGCTTTTTCTATATCTTGGTGGTTGTTTTGAGACCAATCTATTATAAATTCATTGCGCCTTGATTGGTTCGTTCAGATGTCAGTTGTACTTGTATTCCTCATATCAAGCTAGTTACAGAAAACATTCTCTGTTGTGGTATCATCACTCTGTCCATAACTTGGCCAACCAAGAGCCCTTTTTTTCATAGAAAAGTTATTTCCTTCTGATCTCTTCAACTTCTGCATTACCTTGAACTATATTCGTTGAGGTTACATTATGTACATAACCGGTTTTTGTCCCACTGAACTAAAGATTGGATTTGGTTGGTTTGATAAAACATTTTCTGTTTTCATTTGTAGAAGATGCCACCTTATTTTTCACTGTATTTCATATTTACAAAAGTTATACCAAAAACAGTGAAAACAACTTATTTTATTTATATTTTATGCAAATGGCAGGAATTGATTACTTATCTGCTGCTGCTTATGATCACTCGGTTGAATCTCATCTTGCTTTTCTGGCAAGCAGGGTAAGAAATTCTCTGCCTCATGGTTGAAATTTATGCACCCATTACTCCTTATTAATAACAAGCTACTCATTTTCCTCACTATCGTGTTGAAAAAAACTAGAAAACTACAAATAAGATCTAGACTCTAAATATGTTGATTAGTGCCTAACATTGGGATAATTTTCCTCGTTAAATTTTTGTACTTGTATTGGTAACGGTGTGTTAGATTGGATGTCTAAACTCTGATTTTGATACTCTTGGTGTCAGTGAATCTCATTTAGATTTAGCTTTTCCAGCAAGTTTATGGCAATATTAATTTATCTGCATCATTTAATGACTTATTCAGGGAAAATAGCTATTTCTATTGGATTGCTTCTTTAATTGTGTTTCTCAAATTAGTGTACCTTTTATTTCTAACTAGATTTTTCGATTCTGTATAAACTTTAAGAATCATAAGAATCAGTTGATCACTATCACTACTGCTAAATGCTTATATTTTGTTTTACTCCTAGTATAAGTTTATAGCTGGTCGGGTTTATCACTCTGGCAGAGAACTTTTAGTTTCCACTGCTTAACCTGTCCTTTCTGTTAATTCATAATGGTTACTTTAGCTGATTCATCTTTAGATAGTGTCCCAGCTTTATGTTATCCAAATTTATGGTACATTAGCATTCATATCTTTGAGACTCTAGAGAAATAATCTTCAGTTTATTTAGAAAGATATTTGTAGCTTAATATGTGGAAGATGCACTTGTGTAAACAGAAGAGATTGTTAGGATATGTCTTGACTTCCTTGTTTGAAAGAAAAGTTAAAAATTGCATGATTTGTGACTTGGATTAGAGCAAGCATAAGCAATACACTGACAAATTCCAAATGCATCAGGAGATCATTCTCGTGGAAGGCTTGAAACTTGATGATGTCCCAGCAGGAGTATATTCACTCAGTTGCTTGCCTCTTAGATTGGTTCACTCTGAGGCATCACCAATACGATGCATTCTGATCACATGATGAGGTCCATGCAAGTTTGTGGTCAAACCTGGTTTTCAATTGCACGGTATGATTATATTACGAGAATGTGCCATATTTTCCATATTGTTTCTGTGCATTATTCTTATCCTTATTGTTTTGTCAAGATGCTGATGCTGAATGGTGAAACTGACGCAACGTAGCCCGAATATAGTTAGGTCCACAAAAGGCAGTTCATGATAGCAGTATGTTGTAGTATGTTGAATTGTCTTTGTTTTACTTCGGTTGCGGACTGTAATAATAAACTTATGTTTTTAATATTTACCTAGGTTCCTTAAAATAAACTTATGCGTTTCACAAACTCCATTATCGATCTATTTTGCTTCTCTTAAACAATTTTCCAATTACAGTGTTATCAAGCAAGCGTTTTTTTTTTTTTTTTTTTTTTTTTTTTAATCTTTTTTTTTTTTTTTTTTTTTTAACTTGTTCTCAACAATAGCTTTTCTTTAACCCTTTTTAGAAACTAAAATAAAACGTATTAAAATGTTTTTTTTTTTCTTTTCATTTCTCTTTATAATGTGAAACTTCTTTTTTTCTAAAAACTGATGTGGTTAATCACCATATTAAAAATCTTTAAAATGGAAAAATCAATTCAAAGAAGAATGTTAACCGGTGGTCCTGGTGGTCGAGGAATAGTATCAAACCTTCTCATAGCTAACATTTTATCTAGATTTACAAAATAGAATATACGCCAAATTCAATTTATTTAAAATATCAACCAGTTTTAAATTTATAAAAAAATGTAGGCTTAATTTATTTAATATAAATTGTTATATTTAAGAATCAAATTATTAAAATTTAATATACATTAATTGAGTAATTCTATTTAATTCCTTTATGAATTTTTAACTTTTTATTGACACAATTTTTTTATCACATTAATTGGAGTGTTTAATACACTATCGGTTAATCATGCAGTGATTCTAAAATTATCAACTTTTGTAATTATTATTTTAAAGTATTTAGTTACACTTTACACCAAACATATATAAAAAATAAAGTAATTTAATTTTATGTTGAAATATCGTTTTAAGTATATAAATATAAGAGGATTTTGGTTTTTAGTTGAAGATTTTTATTACCTTTAAAATATAATATTTAGAAAATACCATTTGGATGAAATGGTTTTTAGCTAAATTTTCTATAGAAGTATTTCCACGAAAATAAGTAAGAAAATATCTTTCCTAAGAAAAAAATGAAAAAATTACTAAAGAATATTACTTTATTAAATTATAATCCTTAATGTGGTAATTGACTAAAAATGTATTTTCAGGAGTATATCTTTCCAAATAAACAAAATTTAGTCATGCAATTATAATTATTATATCATGATTTTAACGAGTATAAAGTATTTTTTTCCTTCTATAAAACTTCCTCTAGAAGTTTCTATCCCAAAGTAAAAGGAAAAAAAAAATGAAATATTCTTATTACACTGTTTTTTAATAATAAATTATTACATACAGTAGGGGAAAAATAATTCTTTTTGTGCAATAATAACTAATTTAAAAATAATATTTAAACTATTTTCCATTTATCACTAAAATACAAGATCTTCCGTCTAAAAGTGAAATCTGCGAAAAAAAAAAACTCATTGAAGTTAAAGAGGATTGGACATGAACTGATACTGTTGGCTTGACTGTATCTTTGTGACCACATTGAGAACAAATCTGACGATGAAGTGTGTAGCCTTGCTGTCAGTGGTAGCGTGCGCCTTCGCGGCGGCGATTTGGGCTGCGAACGGCGATGACAGCCTGGTCCCGCCGCGCAGGGAAGTATACGGCAATGGCCGAATATTCGACATCAGTCATCGGTACCACCCCGAGATGCCGGAATTTGACTCGAAGGATGGTATAGGGCAGTTCCTGTGGCTTCCGAAGAGCATGAAGAACGGCTCCATCGCTAACAACTCCGAAATGAAGCTCCCAACCCACACCGGCACGCACGTAGACTCTCCCGGCCACGTCTTCGACCACTACTTCGACGCTGGCTTTGACGTCGATACGCTCGACTTGGACATCCTCAACGGTCACCTTTCTTTATCATTCCTTTCTTATTCGTATTCTTTTCTTTGATCACATATAATGATTGGATTGGTTGTGGAGACTAAGAGTGAAATGGAATGGATTGAAATATAATAGAATGACATGAATAAGAATGGAATGGAATAAAACTTGTTATCATTCTACTCTTTGGATATCCTATAAGGAAGGAAAAAGATATTTGATTACACTCTTTTCCTTGACTCAGCACTTGGACTAAATACTCTTTTTGAGGACAAAATTGCGAGGTTTCTGGTTCCAAATGGACAATACCTGAAATGTGTAGATCCTAATTGTGTAATAGACTTAAGTTTATAATACATATAATATTCTTACTATCATTTGGTCTAAATGCTGATTGTTTGTGTGCAGGACCTGCTCTGTTAGTCGATGTTCCAAGAGATAGTAATATAACTGGTATTCATTTTTTTCTTCATGTGGCGTATGAGGATTGGACGACATTGGCAACTTTATGGTTTTAGAATTATTTTTGCTCCTATAATGCTATTATCTGATGGAAATGTGTTGTCCTTTTTTAGCTGAAGTTATGAAGTCGTTACATATTCCAAGAGGTGTAATACGTGTTCTCTTCCGAACGTTAAATTCAGACAGGTAACGTCTAAAGGCTAAGCAAGTATTACAATGTTTTGTTAACACTGGGCTATTCAAAAGTTCTGTTATGGTGGTACTTAAAGATTATTAGATTTGAGTAAACAACTTTGAAATATAATAGTGGCGTTCTTGGAGTTATGTTATGTGTTTACCTCAAATAAGTTTTCGAAGTCTGTGTAACTTTAAATTTTTGTGAGGGAACAGTAATAGTTTTTTTTAATGCCTTTGTCAACAATTTGTTATCTCTTTTTTATTTATTTTAATTTCTTTATATGTGAGACTTGAGTGCGGCTATTTATATTTTTGTTCATTGTACTTGTGTCAATAACTATATTCTCCTTGATTAAAAAAGCAGAGGTGGATGATAAAGAAAAGAAATATTTAATTATGATTTACAAGTTTGCATAAGATTTGTCCAAGCTATGTTATCATTTCCACAATCTTTGAATTTCATTGCTCATTTGAAATCAAATGTTGAACTGAGCATGTTGAATTATTAGGCGGCTTATGTTTCAGAAGGAATTTGACGCAAGCTATGTAGGATTCACAGTGGATGGAGCCAAATGGCTTGTGGAGAACACTGATATCAAACTTGTAGGTAAGGTATAAGGGTTGCTTGTGACAAACACTGATATCAATCTGTCTTTTCTTGTCATCTCTGAAAAATGAGAACCCACTTCTGGATTGCTAACTGTGATTCACTATTTTTTACTTATTTTTTTTGCATTTTCATTGCATGTTTTTAGCTGAGCATATCTCCCCCAACTTCGTTCTTGTTCAACTTTTCCGCATTTTTTCCCTACTTAATTATGTTGCCTGACATTTATTTTCTGTGGTGTAATGCAGGAATTGATTACCTATCTGTTGCTTCTTATGATTACTTGATTCCATCTCACCTTGTTTTTTTAAAAGACCGGGTAAGAAAAATTTCCTTTTGTGGCGAGGGTTTGTATTTGTTATGTTTCAACGTTGATTACTAATTATACCCTGCCCTTTTTGAGTGAGAGTGAATCTTATCTTGAGGGTCATAGGGTCAAAGTATTTTTCAATCTTTGTATTTGTTTGTTGTGGCTGAAGTGGAATCTTTGACTTTTATTACTTGTGATGTATGTACTATGAACATTATTTGTTCTTTCTATTCTACCCCTATTAGTATATCATAATACCAGTTAATCTTTCTCTCGATGTTATAGCTATAATGTGCACTTGTCAAACTGTTAACTGGGAAGTATCTGGCTTTGAAAGCTGACCACTTAAAGACTGTTGGAATTTTGAGTCATGGCTGTTGATATTCTCTGTGCTGTAATTTTATCAATACGTATAATAAAAATTTCTTAGATCGTGCCACATGGAAATTTATCACAGCTTTGTTTCCTTCTAAAACTAATAATTACCTTATTGTAATTTTACTGCAAAACTAATGATTTATTTGGATGACTTTCTAAAACCTTTTCAGATAATGTTCTAGTTAGTTTAAAACTTATATCAGGCTTATTTGCATTCTGGCCCTAATATTTGTATATACCAGTATAGGTTCCTGGCAAAGGACATCCTAATAAGTATAGTTTTACATAGTACATGTCAATGAGGGCTCTAAAGAGTTACTTAAGTCGTCTTTAAGCATTTTATAGCAGCTAACTCGTAGTATCTTTAGTATTTTATCAAGGTAACATCTTAGCTTGCTCAATGTCTCCATCCATGTCTCTCCCAATTTGAAATTTGATTTGACGTATGCCCATGTTAAAATATTTTACTATTTAGTTTGAAAGATAGTTGTCAACAAGTCAGTAAAACTGTATTTTGACATGCGATTGGTAGTTGTGTCTTCAGATTCCTCTGTAGGAACAAGATTGAATATGTTTCATTTGTTGCTTTTTTCATATGAAATAGAATCAATGTGAACAAGTCCTAACAACTGAATATGCTTCAGGAAGTCATTCTTGTTGAGGGCTTGAAGCTTGATGATGTTCCTGCGGGATTTTATTCAGTGCATTGCTTACCTCTTAGGTTGTCTGGTGCCGAGGGATCTCCAATTCGGTGCATTCTGATTAAGAATTAAGGTACGTGTGAGAGATGGGGGTGTACAAACTTTGGTTTGCATTTTATTTCATTAGGGGAGAGGGGTTTGAAAAGGGCATCTAATAACTATTGCTTGCTGTCTTGGTTTTGATTGAATTCTCACAACAATGATATGTAGATAACTTCATAATACAAACACCAATTTGACATTTTTTATTTCTCAATCTTTTTCTTCTTATCGCCTAATTCACTTGTCAAATTTACATTTCTTTCTCTTCTATTTTTTTCTTTCTAGGTGTCAAATAGTGTTTGGTTGTTCTATTATATATTTTTTTTCTTCTATACAAAAAATTGAATATTATGTTGAAATCGCTGCAGGAAACAGCGTTGTCTCAAGTGCAGGGGGAGGTGCAAATCATCAGGGGTTTATCATGTGAAATGTGAGGGGATGCAACAATCTTAGCGTTATGTTGAATTTGGTGTTCTTTTGTCTGTTACGCTGGAACTGATAAATTCACAGTGGTGCGGTTATGGAGCAAGATAGTAATGAACGTGTTGTGCATCGAGTTTTGTGGCTTAGGTTCACAGTTACTAGATACACGCATAAGACGTTATATTTAGATAATGGCATTATGCTTAATTTTGTTTTCTCTTGTCCGGTATGTTGGAACAGAATAAATTGGCACAGTGGTGTGTATCTTTATATGTCAAGATGGTAGCAATAATATTTTTGATCTCTAGGGACTAATGTGTAAACTTGTAACCGCGGACAAGCACTGCAATTTGACAGATCTTTTTGAAAAAGAAAAGAAAAGATCATTTACGCAGAGCAATACTTGGTCTCAGTTTCTTATTGGAAATGGCTGCTTGTGGCTCAAATTCAATTGATAGTAAAGGCTACTGTATGTTGATGATGAACTCATATATTTGGCTAGAGCAGGGTATCCACTCGATTGAAAGCATGTAACTGGAATTGGTCCATAGCCAGATTATGTTCACTATGATACTTATTGTTGCAGGATTTCACTACCATGGCTACCCATGCGTTATTCATATCATTTAATTCCCACCCCCATCATCCCTCAGATGTTTCTGTTAGAGTCATTGTTATTTCGGACAGCAGAAGATGTTTTGTTCTTTTATGATTTGGTCTTAATCTACTGTGTACATATGGTGTTTTTCCTTTTTTTGAAGCTGATCACTCTGCGCTTGTGAGATGAAACATTGAGGCCAATGATTCTAAAACACTGTTGAACTGTTTTGTTAATGATTTATTTCTCTACAGAAGATTCTGTAGTTATAGCTGGCGTCCTATGAATTTATAGGAGGTTTTGTATAGATTGATGTGGAAAGTTGTGCTTCATAACCAAGATCTCTCAAGATTTGAACAGATGGATGTAAAAAGGAATAGATGAAAAGAAAAGACAAAAAATAGATTGAATTCTAAGTTCTGACAAAGCCTTAGTCAAATTGAAGAAGGATCACTTGATGTTAGTAATTCATTCTAGCTGTGAATCAGGATGCTGTGCCTACTGTTCAGGATTAGCTTGTGTTTTTCTATCTCACTACTGCCGTCACCTTAGCTGTCATCATTTCTCATTCTTGAAAACTTGACATTCCATGTGGGAAGCAAGAATTCAACAAAAAATTCTGTAACACTTCAGCTTATAGGTTGACGGTATATCACCTACAATTCTCAAGTTACAAAATCAAGTTGTAAATTAACAACTCCAAATGCAAAAGTTATATATTAATTTTTTTACAGATCGTAAAACTGAAACACTAAAAAAGAAAGCGACCCCAACTCTGGATATTATATCATCTTCATACGATTTTCACATTCATCATTGTCAAGTTGTCTATATGTAAATCTTTGATGTCAAATAAGCTATGTATAAACAATCTAATCATTATCAGGTGAAAGACCCTAGTTATACTCTAAAGTAATCTACCATATTACAGCAATGTTGTATTTGATATCTTAAAGTTTTCACAGCAGTAAAAATTACCATATTCACAGTGAAGTGTAAATTAGAGGAACAAAGAAATCAGTCTGGAGAGAAAAACAGGAACAGCAGAACAAGCGAATATGAAAGGTTGATCATGAACTTGAATTCTAGAGTAAAGATTGAGAGAACTATTCCCTGTAACAAAGGATTCCTTTTCATGCGTTTGGGAGGAGACACCGAAGAACAAAAGTCGACAAAACTCTATCATATAAAATGAATAACTAGTGAAATAATGTGACATACTCTTTCAGTTTTCAGGTTTAGTTCTTTTATGATTTTCAGCTTTTAAATGATTTACGAAACTAACTAATGGACTTTTTAAAAAAAAAAAAAACTTCAGAAATTTCAGGTTTAGTTTCTAATAATTTCCAGCATTGCAATGTTGAACGATAAATTAATGACCTTTTGCACTTACCCACAAATTAAGGTTCACCATAGCACTCTTTTTCATTTCCTAGACCAAAGCTTTTTATACATAGGCTTGGTGGGGTACATCACAAAGTAAACCCACTGACATTGGATTTGACTCCTAACAAGCACACAATTATTGTTTCAATAGTTGGTATAGAGCACCATATTTTTGAAAGTTGATCAACCGAATATCACGGCAAAGATTTTTTTTATTTTTTTTACCAGCAACTATGACAATCTTCCAATTGAAACATTTGTAAAGAAAAACAAAATAATATAGTTCAAGGAACATGAATGAAGTGCTTATGTTAACCTTAATTTGTCGGTAAGAGCAAAAGGTAATTAGTTCATCAAATGGGTTGGTCTTCTATTCAGGGAATCAATAGCCAACAAAATACGTTGAAATTACTACAAGGAAATAGTGTTGTCTGTCATCGTTTATGCATGTGCAAAGCAAGAGGAATTCAGTCTTAGAATTGCGTTGAATTTTGTTCTCTTTTGTCTGCTAGGCTGGAACTGATAAATTCACTACAGATAAACATGCTGTTTTTTTACCATAGACAAAGTCTTGCTTTTCAGAGAATACATGATATAACTATAGAGGATACAAGTGTTTGTTACTATTTTAAGTTCTATGAATTCAAAATTTTTAATCAAGTTGTATTCCAATGACATGAAATGTGATCCTTATAATTAAGACGTATCTTAGTAGACACATAAATAAAAAGAAAGTTAGATATTTCTAAGATATATAAATCATTTGCACATAGATAAATGATCACTATGATACCTATTGTTGCAGGATTCCACTACCACGGCTACCAATGTGTAATTCAAATCAATCAATTCGCACTCTATAAATCCCTCGATCACTGTTTTATCTTTTTTGAGAGCAGCACAGTAAGAAATATATGTGTATATGAATAAAGTCTTGCAATTAAGTTTGATTCTCCCAGTATGGTAGCAAAAAAAATGAAAAAAAAAAAAACTGTCAGAGAAAGATGTATCACTCAATACGGCTCCTTTTGTTATCCACATAGAAAGATGTAACACTCACTATAACTCCTTTTGTTATCTGCATCGAAAGATGTAGTACTCAATATAACTCCTTTTGTTATCTGCATGTACTATTACACTTTGTCTATTTCGTATCTTGCTCAATACTTCGTTTAAATAGAGAAATTTAAAACAAACAGTTAGATTGCATGTTTAACAAGTTTTTATTTTGAAGTGGGATGTGAGATAACATGATTATGTTTTTAATTGACTTGCTTTATAAACAGAAGTTTCTATTAGAGTTAATCATGTTGGAGAGCAAAAGTGGCTTTTTTTCTTTTTATGAATTGATCTTGATCTACTGTGTACAGAAAGTTTTCACAGGTATTTAGGATCATTATTGTATCTTCATATCTGGCATGCATTTGCAACCTATTACAGATTCTCTTTTTGGGGATGATTATATTTCCTTGAATCTTGGTCGCTGAAAAAACTGCGCTTGTGTGATAAAACATTGAGGCCAATGATTCTCAAAAATATTGAACTGTTTTGTTCATTCACACTCATTACGTGTGCAGCCTTTCTTGCACGTTTTGACATCAAAAGAATATGATTTTTTTTTCCAGAGATTTGTACAGTTTTTTTCTTTTTTGAAGTTTTATGTGGTGTACTGTTATGGATGATTTAGTAGTCCATTTGTTCTGTTGTAAATTATTGAAATATGAATGAAATTTCTAACACAACCAATCCCATGTAAGTGTTTTGGAATGAATTTCCTTGGGTTGTGTTTGCTAGGAGAAAGATGCTATTGGATGAAACAAACTTATTCACTTTTCTTTATGTTTATTCATGCCATCAATAATACAATTTATAGACTTACAATTTTCGTCCGTTGTATTCCTAACAGCTATAAATGACTAGTACGTTAACGGCTAGTTTCTTACCACTAGTTATCCACAACTGCTAATACATTTAAGTTTATTAAAAACCAATAGTGTTGTGGTGCATATTAAGTTTATTAAAAACCAATAGTGTTGTGGTGCATGAACTAGAGAGCTTGTGGACAGTGTGAAGGCTCATATTTAGAGTTGAATTTAGTGCTGCAACTCTGGTCTGCTATGAATTTGTTGGAGATTCTTCTAAAATTATTATGGAATGTTGGAACAGAAATGTATTTTGACCAAGGATGTAAAAATTAATAGATAGAAAGGACAAGAAAAAACAGATGGAATTCTAAGTTGTAACAAAGCACTAGTCAAATTGAAAAAATGATCATTCTAAATACGTAATTCGCTTCTGGCAGCGATTCAGGACTACTCTACCTACTATTCTGAAATAGCTTGTCCGTTCCTAAGTTGGTGCAGTCACTTTTTGTGTCATCATTCCCTTGAAATCTTGAGATATGCCAAGATGGAAGAAAAAATAGAACACAAATATAAAATTTTGAGTTCACCAATTTTCACCCAATTGTTTCACAGCTGGGATTTGTGATTTCTGGTGACATAGATGATGCACAACAGCTAAAAATGTACCATGAAAAGAGTCACGGGTTCTATCTTTCTGTGATGCATTGAGCCATGTGGGTCGAGTAACACGACCTGCAGGCCATAGTAGTATATGAAGTGACAACCCCCAAGCAAATGCCTCATAACTCACTGGACCATATCTTAACTCATCCACATTCTCCTATTCTCTTCTCATCATACAAATATCTGGTTTTGAATTTTACACGGATCAAAAATACCTGTCTGGTTAAGTTTCTACGTTATACCAGTTTTTTTACTGTTTGGTTTGCATCTAGAGTCTTTCCATTGTAAAAAAGGAAAGACAAATCATACACTAACATGATGTGATTGTCTAATGTTCAAACACACGATAAGAAAACTTTTACTATGCGCAGACAAAGAAGAGTTTTGTGTTCTCCGAGGGGGTGTTTTCCTAGATCAAGCAAACACGTTGTACTTAATCAATGATTAGATTTCCAAAAAAATGAGATGCATTACGATTTAGACATACAAAACAAGACTAATTGTTTGATCTGTCGAAGGTGCTGTTGCATATATTTTTTCTCATGTGTAAGAAAAAAATAAAAGAATAGAAACAACGTTCTCTGTTGGAGATAGTTTGCTGCGTGACAATTACTACGGTAGGATTTTGACTTTTCACTATCTACGTACACAACACATGCTGCATGCTTTGTTTTGTGTATTTGTTGGCGTCCTCTACTTGTCGCTTTATACCCACAGTGTTTTGTACCAGGAACAAAGACTTAAGGTGATGATTACCCCAGATAAGGCCATATTTAGGGTATTCATCATTTATCAGCATTCACTTGTCACCTAGCATATGTTCACTGTTAGATAGTGTTTAAAGCTTTGAAAACTTAACTTGTGATAGTGCTAGGGTCACTCCTGTCTGTCACAAGATACCCAAATCTTTGTCTGATGAGGCAGACATGCTTGCAGAATGGCAGCCAAGTTTCACAGATTTGGGACACAAGCCATGCTGGGGTTCATAGCTGGCCCCTAAAACATCAAAAACTTCTCTTGTCCTTTTCTTCTGACTTTGTAAAGGAACCCTTGAAGGGATCCATATCCTCCTTGCTTAACAATAAATCTTGCCTTGTTAGAAGAGAGGGAAAGAGATTTAACCTTGTTTCTTTGAATTGGACCACCTAAACGCACCACTGTTTCAGCCTTTTCGTTTTGGCATTCAATGCTACTTGTCTACTTCTCCTTTATAAACGTTTTCTTTTCCATATAAGACATTGCATCAATTTGGTGGGGTACCCCCTTAAGGCGCCAAGAAGATTATTTTCGGCTTCCTGCTATGAGCTTCTAAACCAGTAACCTCAAACCCTTTCCTCAATTTATTGATCTTCTGGACTTGGTGACTGTAAGTAGGTAATGAAACCAAACACTCATAAAAGAACTTGTTCTCAGTTCATTTAATATTTTCGACTCAGTAAAATCTCTTATTTATTACCCTATTCCAGCTCATCAACGCATGTTTATCTATTTCCTGAAGGGACTGCCACCATCAATCACATTGTTGCTCTTCCTCAGACCACCAATCCTGGATGCAAATTTATAACATTGCAAGAATGCCATCCAAATAAAACAGAGAAAATAAAAAAAGAGAAGAAACTCATCAGAAAGGTTGTAGCTTTCAGAACTGCAGAAAATCCAAAGATTTTCCCCTCTTAATACATTTCAAATGCTAAGAAAGCTTAATCTAAATTGTTTGGAGTTTGGACCACAATGTTCTGACTATGGTGTTCAATTTAATATAAGAAATAGCGATGTACATAAGGTTTGTACAAATTTATATACGTGTGGCATAATGAATTTTACTCGTACAAGTTCAGGATAACATGGCCAAATCTAATTATGTTTCTTGTGTTGGCATTTTTGTCTCTGCCTGAGAAGATGGTGGCCAGTTAGTATAGGATCGTTTCCTAGCACATTGGATGCCGATTGCTGGTAGCAAACATTAACTGTAACAATTAAAAAAGGAACGTTGTGATAATAATTTGGTTCACGCATTAGGTGTGGAAATGCTAGTTGACAGAGGTTTGGGGGCTACATTTCTGATCCATTGGGGCCATTCACAACAGTGATGCATCACCTGCTTCGAATCCACTGGTATTTGGGACCATATGAATCTTGGATAGTTCCTTCAGAGTTTCAGAAGCAAACATCAACACCTTCGTTGTTTAGAATGTTAATTTCTCCGTGCCATCACCAACTTTACACCCAGTTGAAAACATTACGGTGTCAAACAAACTCAAGGAATCACAATTCTTTTCTGCTTTCAGATCCATCTTTGACCTCTCTCTATTAACTAACAGCCGAAATCTTACCATAAAAACTTCATTTTTAGGGTAAATGACCAATTAGGCTGTTCCTTGAATACTATAGTTAAATGGAAAGGACAACTTACAGTGTACTGTGTAAATTTTGTCCTTATCATTTTGTGTCAAATTTGTTTTTAGAATTATAAGTTAATTTGTGCAAATCTTACTCTAGTAAAAAATAATCACTATGAAGTATTCATCTAAATATTTAACAAACACAGATATCCAAAACTCATATTTTGGTAATAGGAACTTAACTTTTGTTCTCATACTGATATTTTTACCCGTGCATTTTGAAAATTATAATATATTTATTTTATTAACTTGAATTCATAAGAAATATAGTTATAATTTAATATAAAAATGTTTTATTTTATAGAATTAAATAACAATATAATTCATAATAAATATTTTGTTAATTTATTTTCTTTCTCATCCTTACCCTGATGCTGAAACCTGGAAACTTGTGATGAATTCTTTATTATTTTATAAGGCAATTGCAATAACTTTCAGACTGGTGTGCAGGAAATTACACTGTCAACAAAAAGATTGGTGAAAATTTCCATTGAGAGGCAGGTAAACACATGAATTTCAAAACTTCAAATCTTTGAGGAATATACTTCTTTAAAATGTTGACTTAATTCTTTTGGTTGATTTAGCACATAACAGACAAACTAATAGCTCAATGATGTGACATATTACCTTATTATGGAGTGAATTACTTCTCCCTACCCTAATTGTCTTTGCTGTGGAACAGTCAAACTCTTTCCTGTTTCATATGCTTTGGTGAAAAAAAAAAGTTATGAAATCATTTTTTTAGTGAAAAACCTAAAATACAGTAATTCATGATGATGCAGAACTGTAATCATTTTGTTGTATCATGCATGGCATGTGTTAGAATGCAATCCATCAACTATAAATCCTACATGAGCATTACTTCTCTGTTGGAGAAATCTTTGGACATTGAAAATGAATTTTTTATTGGACATGGCGAAACTGTAAGATAAAGTAAGTAGTAGCACTAAAAATGAATCGCCATTAATTGCTGTTACGATATTTTGATTTTGCTTGTAACAAATAGCAGCTGTCATTATTAAAGGTTGGAGTTTAATAATTTGTAGCATTCTGGGATGGTTTACAGAAAGAATAGTGAGCAGCTTCAACTTTCCAGAAGTAGATACGGCTGTATGTAGCTATGAAGTGGCTATTTTATCAAAGATCGAAGAGAGTATGTTTTATTGTGCAGCCTAAGCAGTGTGTTTCTGTGTACTCTAGAAAAATGTTTGTGGGGTCCACAAGCATATATATGGCCCTCTTTTGTTGTTCTTTTAGACTTTACAGCTGTAAGCATGAAAAGAGCAGAGGAAAATTACACTGAGGAGTTTTAGCCAAAATCTGTATTCATTTGAATTTATTAAGCAATGACAAACACAGATGAGACTAGGTCAAAAGAGAAAGTTCAAAATCACCAAGCTATCATATTATTCTACAATTATTGGGGTGGGGGCACACCTTACTGATCTCACAACCTTTGGTTCTTCCTTAGGACTAAGGCTGTTTCCTTTTGGAAAAACATTTTCCCCTCTTCAATTTTTCTCCCTCTGTCTCATGAAGTCATCATCACTACCATCTAGTACTATCTTTAAACTGCTAAACTTAAAGTTGAGAAAAATATTAACAGAACCAGAGACAATCTTCCTACAAAATCAGATTTTGTCCCCCATAATAAAATCCACCACCTTTATGCATTGGATCATAATTTACAATTAATAGGTTGTTTTGTCAAAGCCACTAAGAAACCAAAACCATTATATCTGTATATGTATATGTATGTACTCCTTTTCTTGTTTACCACTCACACTCCATCTCATGGAGACAAACAGATATGGCTCTCTATGCCTTTAAACTACTCCAACAAAAACTGTTCTAAAATACTACTAAACCATTCCATCTTCTTCACATACCTAGCGTTATTACATACACAACTTTATAGAAATAATTTGTGTTATACACGTGAAAAAAGCAGAATGAACTTTATTTTTGTTTTCACACGAGAACAAAGACAAAAATAAAAAAATAAACAATTGAAAAGAGAACAACCTAAAGGTGAAGCATGCACTATAGTGAATCCACTAGAATGATCATTATGAATCTTTGCATTCATAAAAGAAAAAGGAGTAGGAAGAAAAACAGAAAAGAAAAAAAAAATCTCCACGCAACTTAGAGAAAGGGAAGGTCTACGGAATGTTATCCACATGGGGTATGCCACCTTTCTTGTTTCTGTAAAAAGGGTGTGTGCACTTAATCATAGTTAGTCTAATCCAACTAACGACTAACAAAGCAAGGTTTTGCACAAGTGTTGAAAAGTTAATCCTGTGTATCCCACTACTTTGAATTAGTTGTAAAAGTGTCTCCCCGTATTCTTCGCTGTGTTCTTGGCTTGTCTCATTAGTGCTATAATCGACATGATTAATCGATTCTAAGACTGCAAAATGCATAATAAGTTGTCGTGCAAATACACCAGATAATTGAACAGATAGTGTGACAACTAATAACAGCTAGCTAAAAACCAGCAAAAACTAATTTCAAGTGAGTTTTGTAACTTTATATACATGTATGCATGCAGACTTTGCTTTCAGATTATACATCGCTGAGATCATCAAGATATGCTATCTATTCACATCGATCACATCAGAATGAAATTGACACAAGTTGTATTCTTACAAATTGTGTATATTATTCGACAAAAAAGAGAAAGCAGAGTTTGGATACCATAATAAGCAATCTGTGAAAAGTTGTAATATTATAATTAGAGTTAGAATGAGACATTTTGAAGTGGTGATCACGTTTGAGAATTTGAATTTAATTGAGTAAAGTAAAGCAACGCTAGAATCTAAATTATATTGCGCTGGATTGGCAGAGATGCACAGGAGCTGACCAGAGGCTATAAGTCATGTAAACCAAAATAAATTAAGATAGTATGTTCGTCCTTACATGCCTCTAAGATTGTGCAGAAGGAAGAGAATGCAATAAATATTGTTGCACAGTGACAACACTCCTTTGAAGTTTCCAACTAAAAGGTTCCAACGTACGAAATGCTTATTTAATGCTCTCTTACTCTAATAATCCACGGAATAATGACATGCAAAGGCAACAAAATGTATAATTAAGTAGGGACATATGAAACCAAGAGCCCTATAGCTAGGCCTGATGAACAATGAACAGTAGCAGCAGTAGAAGAAGTTTAGTGTTTTGAGTAAGTAGGGGTTAGGTTGTGGTTGAATATTATAAGACCAAGGCTTTGGCCCTTGTTACGAGGTCAAAAGACTGAATCCCCCAATGAAGAAGCCCGCACCCTCCCCTATGACCAAAAACCCCACTGGCCGACAAACTACTTCTCCCTTCACATGCAAACAAACCCTCTTCTTAATCTGTCCAAAAAACCCTTCTTATTTTGTTCTGTCTCAATGGTTTTTTCTTACCAAACTACTTAATGAGATAACAGAACATATGGTAAAAAACTCAGCGTGGACCATTTTCTGAATCTTATCCATCATCTTTCTATCGTGTAATGTAACCATTCAAAATTCAAGCACACACAGGGAAGCGAATAAGAGCATATACACATGAACAAAATTGTTCCCAATTTATTATAGAAAATATGATATAAACATGTCCAAATTTGGTATGGTCTATATGAGACCCATTGAACAAAAAAAGTGCTTGAAATATATATTATAGAGAGCTGATGATAGTCACCATCCTTCATTGCCAACTTTGTCCTCCTCTTCTTCCCTCAGAGACCACTCCTTCCTCTTCGTGTGATGCAGACAATTGTGGGACATTGTTGGAAATGAAGAGATACACATAGAGGGGAAGGCACTATAGTTTAGCAAGATATGCATGGAAAGATTAATTACCACAGTAAATAAATATAAGACATTTTTTTTATTTTGGTTTTGAAGGAAAGAGAGAAAAAGGTATCAAGGAGAGGTGCCAACAATTCCGACAATGACCCGATTAAGTGGTGACAATTTCATTTGTTGTCCTTGGGTTCTGCTCTTCTTGAACAGAGGCTCTGGTGATGAATACAGTGATGACCCCACTGCCCACGAATCGTTGGAACCATCAGAACCAAATGCAGCATCAATTACGCCACTTGGGCTGTCTGGAATTTCCTCATACTTGCGTTTGTAAATGTTGTTGTTATGACCATAAATATTGGCATTTGAGCGTTGGAGAATAGCATTATAACACTCATCTACTTTCTCCTGTTAAAATGCACAGTAACTAGTATCAAATAACGTGCTTATCATGTGCATTAATGACACTGTCGGCTTTTATTTACTCTTAATCTAACATGTTCATGCAAATCGTGTTCTTAATCGTAATCATAAACAAGTATTATCACTTGGACAAACCTTGCTAATTTTGAGAACACTCAGAAGCTGATTTTTGTATTCCATCCCACCACTGTGTTCAATCTGGTCTATTACATGCAGCATTGTTGCAGTGGCCAGAACAGAAGGAAGGCACCCAACAAATCTCGAATCTACACATAAGAAAACAGAGATACAAAATGATGAGAAAATCAACACAATAACATCTTCATTCATTCTTTGTACTGATGGAAAAGTTAAGAGTCTTAAGTCAACTCAATAATGGTATCTGAAATAGTGAGGGCTATAGTCATTATTATTAAATGCTTACCCAAAAGCACAGACAGAAGGAGATGCTCGCAGCGCCTGAGAAACTCCCAGTGAAGATGAGTTCTCAATCCAAGCCTTCTTATGATGTGATCTAGAAAGGAAAGTGGGGTCACGGGATGCATCTTCCATTTGAGGGTGGACAGCACCAGCAGCTCCATTCTCTGAATAGTCTTTGCCTCAAACACATACTTTGTGTCCTGCACCTGAAAACATAACATCATAAACAAACACGCATGAGACATCAACCTAAGACGAACAATTAAAAAAAAAAAAAACACTCAGATGAAACAAAGGTTTGTGATGAAGCTACCTGAAGGTCTAAGAGAAGAGGCACTTGAGTTTCTTCAACTTTTGCAGCCAAAGAGATGCAAGTGACAGCCACGAGCTGGATCATCCAAGGCTTCTCCCTTTGAAAATGGAAGCTTAGAAGGAACCTATCCAGATAAGTAACGGCCAGTGTTGCAGTGAGAGCAGAGAATCCATAGTGAGCATTGACTTTGAGCATCCATTCCACCGCCTCACGACGAGGCTGAGAGAAAGAAGGGTCCAAATGCACATTATTCTTAGTACTGTCACAAGCATCATTATTGTTATTATTAGCATCAGTGTTGAGATTGTTATAGCCGTAAACTTGTTGATGCTGAAGCTTCTCTTTGGAAAAGAGAGTGTTTAGTTCCTGGTCTTCCCAGAAGAAGTCTTGCTCCAACAAGAGCAGAGGGAAAAGAGTGTCGTGCATTCCACGTGCCTCACTGTTTGTGACATCACTCTCTTCATCTTCTTCTTCCTCTTCCCACTTTGCTTCATCACAGTAAAGGGCATCAAGAACAGATGAGACATTCTCGTTATGTTGTAGTTGGTGATTGTGGTTGTGGATTGCCATCTTCTTCAGTGAAGAAGAGGGTGTGTAGTCCTTTGTTCATTATAAAAAGAAAACACTCATTCTCACACCCATGACTCCCTTTTTGGATTTCTCACTCTCTCTTTTCTCAGTGAGTGAAGAAGTGAGAGTAGATGAAAGCAGAGAAAGAAGAAAAGTGGTAGGGTGTGGAGAAAGGTGAAAGGGAGAGATTGATTCTTCTTCAACTCAGTGGGTTTCACGCTTGTCTTTTATACACACATTTATTATTATTAAAAAAAAAATGGCAATATTAATAGATGATTATGCTTTCGGTGTTCTTGTTTAGTTGGCGGCCAGAATTGCATAAATCTAACGGCACACACACACCAAGCTGGACCCATCACACCAACTTCTTATACTGCCAATTTAATTTTCCACATTTTTATTTGCCCTCTCATTCAATCTCCTCATGCAACACTAATCCACTTATTAATCAATTAGTTTTTTTTAGTTAACAATGATTTCACTTATTATCAACATACTTCCTTAGTTAACAATGATTTTAGTTAACATAATATCAATATATCAACATACTTCCTTAGTTAACAATGATTTTAGTTAACATAATATCAATATAATCTTTTATGTCAGTCAAACAACTCAGTTATGGAGGATAATTAAGAATTTTCTAATTAATCAGGCAAATGTAGTGAGTGTTTAAATGAATAATGTAAATCAATCAAATATTGTGAATGAGTAGAAACTGAAGGCAAAAAATAATGAGAAATAGGCCTTTTGGTAAATTAGGTGTATATGATAGAGTTTACAAGTTATTGTCCCCTCGGCATTTATAAGGTTGTATAAGTAGTTAACTCTACTAAACCTATCTATCACCTCATTAAGCCTAATTTCATACACCTCTGGTTTCTTGTAAGTAGTGTTTCACCATTGGGAAAGTAAGGTGCTTTAAACCGGAGATAGTGGTTTCGTGAATTTAAATCCTAAAGAAATATATGTATTTAAGATAGCATCGAATTTATAGGAAGAAGAAGAGAAAGAATAGACAACATGCAAACACAAAAAACTCGTTTTTTTCAGAATTGATTTCATGTGTTTCGGAAAGTTTTCGAAACATATTATTTTTATGTATTTTGATTTTTTTTTTCAAAACACATTTCATGTAAAAGTAATATAGAAAATTTATTATGAAAAATATTCTATACATTCTGAAAATTTTATTCACGAAATCTCATTCTTCAAATTTTGTTTCCAAAATTTTATTCTGAAAAACTTATTCGGGAATGTTTCTAAAAGTCGCTCTTTCGGAAAGTAAAATTCTGAATTTGAAACTGCAAGAAGTAAAAGCCTCACATCTAACAGATGCAACACGGGCCTAGTTGACCAGCCCATTCCCTTCTTTAGTGTGTAGTTATATAAATACAAGTTACAATACTGTATTTATATATATATATATATATATATATATATATATATATATATATATATATATATATATATATATAATCTTGTTGTTCATGTGTTTCACAATCAATATTGAAAATGAACAAAGAAGTGATGGAACGTGGGGAACCACATATTGGATGACTCTAGTCCGACATGAAGCCACTAACGCCGAATCAGCTCCTATGCCGCTAGCTATGCCCTGCTTACTTGATCCTTTGGTACGGTGGAGGTCCCATACGTGTCATATATATATATATATATATATATATATATATATATATATATATATATATATATAT
>Ga0099822_1002933_pt1 | contig 21623 bp, 14 predicted proteins | sample CowpeawhiteBW_FD_76839 | JGI IMG/M metagenome (GOLD analysis project Ga0099822, IMG submission 76839) | Root nodule microbial communities of legume samples collected from California USA - Cow pea white BW | ecosystem: Host-associated > Plants > Roots > Nodule | place: USA: California | collected... | reverse complement strand
ATAATTAAAATATTTTTGTAATCCATTTTTTATAAGATTAAAAATAATTAAGTATAAATATTTTTACAAAATTAAGTACTAATATTTATATTGTTTCTCTCAATTTCAGACCAAATTTATTATATATATAAATGTTATACTAATATTTTTTATTAAAAACGAATTTTTAACATATTACTTTATTAATTACTTTTTTATTAAGTACTCATGTTTTGTTAATTTTTATTTTTTTTTTCAAAATAGAACAATATTCTCTCTTACTAATTTTAAACCAAAATTTCTATTGGTATGAATGTTATACTAATTTTTTTTTTATTAAAAATGACTTAACAAAATGACTTTTACCACTAAATTTTAATATAAATATCAATAATTTAATTGTTGTAAAACTTTTATACTTAATTACTTTTAATTTTATAAAAAAATATTTTAATTATTAAAAAAGATTAGGTCAAAATTGAATCAGATACACATAAGTAGGTACTAAATTGAAACGAAAAAACATAAATGGGGACTAAATCGAAATTAACATAATGACATATGATAGTGATACTGACACGTGACATTGCAATGCCACGTGACACACACAGAAACTTGACACATGACATTTTTATTTTTTTTCAAAAAATAAAAAAAAATTAAAAATTTTAAAAAAAATTAAAAAAATTTAAAAAACCACAGATTGACACATGGCACGTTGACTAACTCTGTCTGAAAGGGACCTAATTGAAGCAATTTTCAAAAATTGGGATGCAATTGACACTTTTTTAAAATCGGATACCTATTTGACACACTAGCCCCAAACTGGATACTATACGAGTAATTATATCTACAAGAAAGTAGGCCAATTTATTTGTACGAAAAGACAGACCTCAATAGAACATAATAATTACCAATTGGATGTGATGTGATTCCGGCTTTATTTTTTCAATTCATGTTGTCAATTCAATTACAGAATAAACGTGTTTCAGCTGGTGTTTTTCTAATCATCACAGTAACTTATTGTATATAATATATACAATATTTAATTACATTTTATTCTAATAATAAATAAATTCACTTCTACAATATAATTTAAAAATATACTACAAAATTTAAAATATAATTTTTATATATTTAAAAATATTTATTTATCATCAAATGTTATAATATTGTAAAAATACTTGTAAAACTTATTTTTTGACAATAATATATTGAATTAATGATAATATAAGAGATGTAACATCAATACTAGCTAACTCAACTTTATATGTACATAAAACATTTCAATTATGTAAGGCCCAATTTTATTTCTCTGCCCTAATGTTTAAGGGTTGACCTTAATCTGTTGGGCCTAAGGGCTGGCCCATAGGGTGCTAAGGCCCTAAAACTGCTAGGGTTTCCCATTCAGCCTCATTCTTGCAAACAGTACCTAAAACGTTGTCCCCTTCTTTTCAGAACGCTCTGCTAGGGTTACTCACGACTGCCCTTGGTCAAGCTAGCTCTAAGCTCAGCTCGTCTTCGCGTAAGTTAAACCTCAACCTCTATTGTTTTCCTTCAAGGTTTTGTTGTTCTTTTCCCGCTAGAGGTCTACTTTAGTAACCTCGTTCCTGTTGTGTGCTACTGGTTCCAATTCTTAGATCTGCTCTTGGAGTTGCCAGTCCCGTTGGTTGAAGAGTCAAAGCCGAGATTAGCTCCTTTCCAGGTAAGGGAAGCTAGAACCCTCCTATTTTTGTGCGATGACTATTGTCTTGCTTGTGTTTCGTGTTATTTGAGCTTATATGCTGCTGTGGATATATGAGATGGATGGCATTATTGTTTGGGTCTGAAAATATGTTGTGGCAGGGAGAAATAGTGACGAGGTTTGATACACTCGCCCAAGCGAGCTTGTCTCGCCTAGACGAGACTTGCAGGAACAGCCCAAGGCTGCACGCGAGCTCTCGCTTAGGCGAAAGCTCTTGGTTTGAGCGAGGCATTGTCTCAATCAGGCGAAAGACGCTTGCCTAAACGAGAACACGTAAAAGCCTTGGTATGTTGCTCCTGTTTTAGCCCAGGCGAGGAACGAGGAGTTGTCTCGCTCAGGCGAGAAGGGCTCGCCTAAGTGAGCCTGCGAAAGTTTCCCAGCGCTCCTGTCGCGATCTCACCTAAGCGAGAGTCCACTACCTAAGCGAGAGTCCACTGCCTAAGCGATGGCACTCCTCTCGCCTGAGCGAGGGCTCCTTGCTTGAGCGAGATCTGCTGTAGATTACGCTGTTTTTCTTCCCTTGGTTAATTGGATTGTTTGATTTAGGATATATTCTATATATTGCACGAGGCCTGTGAAATGAAATGCATGTTATGATCTGTGATTGTAAATGGGATGGATGTGAATGTGTGATCTTGGCATGTGAAACGAATGAGATGGTTGGTAATTAAAGTGGCATGGTATTGGCATGAGATGAACTCCACATCTATGGTTTGAGAATAATGGATTGGTATGGATTCACTAGGAACATGAAAGAGGTGGTTTATGTAGAGTTGGTATGTGACATGTATATGTGTATATGTATGATAAATCATTCTGGATTGATTGAGTATGATTGATTCGTGTCAGTGCGTAATTCTTGAAATCTCTAGGTGAGATTTCAGGGTCGTGCTTCAGTGGTCGGGACGTAATTCCATGACCCCTGCTAGTGGGTGTTCATGGTGGTGCCTCATCCGTATAATTTGGTAAGGACTCAAGGTAAGGTTGCATTCTGACACTCTGAGGAGTCAGTTAGTCTTATTAGAGCAGACTGACTCTTGTGGTGAGAGTAGCAAGAGGCATGAAACTCATTAAGGACTAACCTTGTGTGTGGGGGATTGGAAACATTGTAACAACTTGTAACACATAGCCCGGGGGTGAGCAGAGATATCCACCACAAGTGCAAGCATCTGCTAAATTCGACTAGATTATACATATCCGGATGAGTCGAGTCGAGTCGTAGTGTAATGATTTGAAGGTCATAAACTGTTTGGGTGTTGTATGTATAGTTGATTGCGAAAGTGTATCTGATTGCATGATGAAACTCTTTTTGGGCTCTAGCTTACCCTACTATTTGTTGTTGTATGTTCTGTGGTGTGGTCTTTTCTTTTGCAATGATCATCAACTTGTTGATGTGAGCAAAGGTGAGAACTCCCCGTAATCATCAGGGTGATGGAGGTTCCGCTGCATAGTCTGCTTGGACTGGATCTAAATCATTTTGGGCTTTCTTTCTGGGCTATGACCCATGTACTAGCTTGTCTTTTAAATGCCTTTTAATTTTTGTTGAATGTTGTAACTGGTTTAGTTTTGGCATCATAGTGTGCCTTGGATATTTGTAAGAAGTTATGTTTTAAACTCTAGAACTGCGTTGCTATACTATCTGTGTGTGTGATGCTTCCTTTAATTATGGTTATTGATTGAATGGGACGTTACAAATTACGTGTATCCAACAAATGTATAACTAAAATATTTAAAAAAAGATAAATACATGTGAACATATACGATTAAAAGCAAGTAGATACGTCAAAATCACCTTCTAGACATGTAACAGTGTTTACTCATGTCCCATTTCAATCACAACATATAAAAAAGTAAAAGATGTCATAATAAAATCATTAAATAAAGGTTTATTTTAGATAAAAAAAAGTAGTGATGTAGTAATTAATTTATATATTAATTAAAGTTTAAATTGGTTTATGAATTTGGTAACTTTTTTAATTCATAAATTAGAGACCAATTAAATTCTAATTCATAAATTAATTATAATATTTTTATTTATAATTAAAATTATTTTAGATATTATAAATTTTTAGTTTATAAAATAATATCTTAATCAATATAATGACTAATTATTTTAATATCTTAAATTTATTGTTATTTAATTATTGAAGTGACTGTAAGATATCATGAAATGTTTATCAATATACATAATATCAAACAAATCCAACAAATGATCCATTTCAAATTAATTTAAAAACTTAACGTCCAATTAATATAAGATAAGATAACATATAAAATAAAATTTACCCACAAGTATTAAATATCTCCCACTAAAGTTAAGATTTGATTCATCTAACATATGTATAAAGACCACATCTCCATAAGTTAGACTACATTGGATAAACCCTTGTACAACTAAATATATATGTAATAGTGCAATATCTTTCGTAAGTAAAATATACGTTTTAGAACTAAAAAAAAATTAAAAAGAAAACTTTAATATTAATATTTTTTTATTAAATTAATTATAAAATTATGTATAAGAAAAAAATACTTCTATTTGTTTTGTACTAATATAATTTTATTAAATTAATTATAAATTATGTTTAACAAAAAAAACCTCAAAAAAATATTTTATTACTAATATAGCTTTATTAAATTAAGTATAAATTTATGTTTGAAAATAAAATTGAATTTAATTATTATTATTGTCTGTTAATTTTTGTTGGGATTAAAAATGATAATTATGAGTTAAATTTTTTATTTAGTAAATTATAATTTTATTTATAAAGAAGAGAATAATTAGTTATCTTCGTTATCTTTTAATCAATTTGAATTTTATTTTATTCTTTTATCTTTTTATCTCTCATCTTTACGAGACTTATATTGTTTGTCTTTACTTTCTTTTTTCTTAATAGTCATTTTTTAAAGTATTTTGGAATATTACATTCATTAAATTTCATATTGTCTATATGTACTAATTTTTTTTATTAGTATGTTTTTTATTTCTACTTGTATTGTTGTTTTTATTATGTCTTATATTTATATTAGAATTAGAAATATGTTTATTTTGCCTAATTTTGTTCTTCGATACTTTTCAATTTACAAATTATGAGTTTTTTTTTTCTGCATATATCTTAACGAGAAAATGTAGTTTTTCTACAAAATTATTTATTAGATTAGTGTTTATTTGTTTGAGGGATAATAGATTAATTGGAGCATAATTCAAAGTTGGGTTTTTTGTAAAAAGATAATTCAAGTTTAGGAAAAAAAAAAGACTTACTATCGAGTTGAAAAAAACAATAAATTTTTTTAATTCTTTTTAGTTATGATTAATCTTAAAATAAATCATGCATGTTTGTGAAAAATTTGAGACTTGAGAAGGAGAAATAAATTTGAAACTTCAAAATAATAGAAGTCTAATATTGAATTTACTCTCTTTACAACCATAACCAAATTTTCTTATTTTATTTCATTCCTTTTATATACTTATCTTTAGCAGTGATTTATATATTATAATTTTTTATTTCATATAAAAATATAAAAATATGTAAATTAAAAAATTTGAATCTGGCTACTAAAAAATCTAAAAGAAAAGAAGAAATGAGATTTTAATTCTATCACAAAAAGTAGTTATAAATAAATACAAGTGTATCAACGATATTTAATGAAAAATTAAATGGGGTAACCTTATTATCCTAAAAATAATGTTAAATTATGACAATTTAATAAATATTTTTTATAAAAAAAAACTAAAAAAAATGAATAAAATGTCTATTTTTTAAATTTGCTTTAAACCTTTTAAACTCTTCAACCGTCCCTGATTATACAATGTTTTAATTTATGTGATCAAAGATCATTAGTGAAACAAGGACATTTGTTTTCAATAATGGATTCTACACATAGTACCACAAATCACATATTAACTCAACATGTCATCCACGGTATGTGATTATATATCAACACATCATCTCATTTTGGGTAGATTTGGTGGACTTTTTTAAGTAGTGTAATTAGAAAAAAAAATACCCAATTACTCTTGGGTTGATATTCATTAAGCCCAATCAATGCATCAATGAGCAAGAAATCAATGCATCCTTTGAATGAGACACAACAAAGAAAATTCCTTTGTCACCTAAAAGGGAAAATTCATATATTAAGTAGATTATTTAAAATAAACAGTAATGAGACTTTCACAATCTTGATCTGCAACCCTAAATTATTAACTCTAATTTTCATATCTAATTTCAGACATTAAAATAATATTGTTCTTCAATCTAACTCAAGCAAAATATGGTTCATCAACACCTATTTGAGTTCCTTTTAAAATAAAAAAATAAAATAATTTGTACATTCTACGCAGTTTCTAACACATCTTCTCACTACTTAGATATACACTTTGTTTATTACATCTAGTACAATTCAAATTGACATCTCTAAATTTATTTCTTATTCACAATCAATAACGATAAAATCATCAATCTTTTAAATTCGAACACTTGAAAAGTATTATAATAATACTTAAAGTATAAATAATTAAAAATTAAATACAAAATAACTTTCATTATCTAATAATTGCTTATATTCCAATATATATATATATATATATATATATATATATATATATATATATATATATATATATAAAGTGAGAATAACACCAAAGTTTTACAAGACTTGTTGAAATATCACCGAACTAATCAAAACACCAATCAAAGGATGAAAGTGTTAAAGAAAAAGTGCCTTTCTATTATAAAAACTAGAAAATTTACACATACTTGCATAATATAAAAACAAAATTAAGAATATCAGTGTTTTAAAGTAAAAAAAAAAAAAAAACTTTACATTAAATTTTGATAAAATAAAAATGTTTCATACTAAAATGTTTTGTAGTGGGTAAAATTTGTTGTTGGAAAAGATAAGAAATGAAAAATAAAAAGAGAAATTGAAGGAGAGTAGAAGGGGCAAGTGAAAGAAAGGAGAAAAATTTCACAAGACTTCACAAAAATAAATGTAAAGAAAAAAAGGAAATGGACTTTGGCCCATGACTTCACAAAAAATAAATAAAAATATAACAGGCCTCTTTAAAGTTGATTCAAACCATATTATTCATTTAATATAATGAAATATATAATTTTAAAGCAAAGGTTTACTTTTTATGTAATTAATGTTTATATCCTTGAAATTTTATATGTAAGTTAATTTTGTTTCTCACTTTTCTTGAACACATAAAATATCAAGAGAAACACGAGCAGTAAGAAAACTAAATGCAATTTATTAGTAAGACCATTTAAAAAAAAGTTAATTTTGTTTCTCACTTTTCTTGAACGCATAAAATATCAACAGAAACATGAGCAGTAAGAAACTAAATGCAATGTATTAGTGAGACCATTAAAAAAAACAAAAATCAAATGTCGTCATTATTGTTCATAATTTTTTCTGATATTTTAAACTGATATTCCAAGCCATTTCATAGTAGTTGTTGCTATTAAAGATTTGTGTATCAGATTTATTAAATATTCTTATTCGAAGCTAAGATATAATAATATTGCATTAAAAATTGCTACAATATATGACTTTGGCAAATTTGTGGCCTTTTTTCATCACTATTTTTTTTTGTTATCCACTGTATATAAGTTAGGGCACATTTATATAGGACAAAAAGTTATTTAAGTTTATCTTTTAAAAGATAAATCAAAATTATATACATATATATATATATATATATATATATATATATAACCGTCAAATTTGTTTTAAAAATTAAGAAAATTATAAACAAGTTTCGAAACTTCAAATAATAGCTTTTGAAAGTAAAATCCATTAATTATATTTGTTTAAAAAATTGAAATTACTTAATAGAAATGTCAACGTATGGTTAAATTTAAAAACTCAAAAAACGATTAAACAAATTCATAAATCTTATTTTTTTTAATTTCAGAAACTAATGTATAAGCACGGAATATTTCTAAGAAAGGATAATATATTCATTTTTAGATATTACAATTTAAAATCATTGTTAAAATTATTCTATGAACCCAAATTTTAAAGATTTTCTAATAAGGTAAACTCAGGGTCAATTTCACGAACATGTATATAACTATGGTCACGTTTTATAACTAGAGCGAGTGTTGATTTGTTTACACACTTGTGCTTTATATTTGTTTTCCTTCGCTCTTCTCTTCATCGAATCGTTGGCCTGTGAACGAATTCGCGTTTGAAGACCCAATCAGGTTCGCTCTTTCTCTCTTCTCATTCCTTTACGTAGTTACCTTTAGCTTCTCTTTTCACAAATGTGTATTAACTTTTGTAACACGTTTGAATGTATGTGCAACTTATCTCCAACTATCGTTACTCACCTTCTTGTATGCATTATATTTCTCTGCTTTTTCACGTTTCCAACAAATGTTCATCCATCTTTGTTATCAAGCATCATGTGTAGCTTTGTGTATGATCATCATGTCATGTCGTCATTTATAGGATACAAAGAAACAACCTTTTATATATTTTTTGCGAAGAATAATGTTTCCATTGATTGTTACCATTATATGGTTGTGATCTCATATGGGGTTGTACTCAACCTCTGTGTCATCGTACTGATTATTCTCTGGTTTCCATTATTACATATACTTTTTTTCTCAGGCATAACGCCTGAGTATTGAATTGTTTAATCTGAAACCAACTTGTTAGCTTTGATCAACAACTTACCTGTGAGAGGATGTGGATTTTGTTACATTGGTATGATTTTTCATAAAGGGTATTTTTTTCCCTTGCTAATAAGATCGCATAACCACGGTGGTTGTCATATAATGTTATCATATTCTGAAGCTGTGTATTCGAGAAGGAGTAGGGTAGGCAAATTGAATTTGTTTTGGGCAAAGAGAATGGTAGGGTTTTCTGTGAGTGTTTTTGAGCCATTGTTCGATTTTCTGTTGCTAGCAGTTGATGGTTTTAATTTGAGATAGGTTTTGATTACCTGCTCAGAAAAGAAATCAAATTTTCGAATTCTGATACATGAAAAATTCCTTCCCCAATAGTCGCTCCTTATTACTTGTATTATAATCATGTTCAATACGTTGACCTCCAAAAGCAATAGTAGGCAATCAACCTACTGCAGATTGGGGAACTGTGTGTATGTATAATGTACTTAAGCCCCTCTGTATGAGAGTTAACTTTGATTATAAAACTATACATGAATGATTGAGATTATTCTGAGTTATAATTTAATCACCATTGTAAATTTTATGGTTGAAATTCACTCTCTCGATTCTCGCTTGATATGTACTCTCGTCTCTCACTTGATATGTTATACTATTTATATTAAAAAACATGTACACTTAATTAGCTTTAACTGATTCATCACTGTGTTAAAACCCTGTCTTTTGTCTCACCTTTCAAATCTGCCTGTGTGTAGCTAGAAATGCTTTATTTCTCAGCAGTCAAACATTCAGTACAAAAGTTAATATGCTCTATGAGGTATAGAGAATTTAATGTAAGGGGAAGACAAATTGGTATATAATATTTTTAAAAGGTAAAGGAAAATGTTAGCAAAATAGGTTCAATAAATGTATGCATCTTAATGATTATAAGATCTCAATACGTTCAATAGGTATGATGCTTTGCATAATTGCTGGCGAGGAAATTATGAAATGGCTGGTGTGTGAATCGTGTTTGTCTGCTTGTTACATAATGTACATGTTTTGACACCCAGTCTATGTTTTGATTCGAGTGAATCCAGTTCTTCTGCTTGCTTGTTATGTAGTGTACATTTCCTTTATACTCAATGATTTATAGATGGTTTACAGTATGAGTTTAACATCCTATACTGTGTGGCAGGTGGTATCAATTGATAGGATTGTAGCAATAGTATGGAGCGTCCATACAGAAGGAAGCTAGTTCCTCCCCGCTCTTCTGGTATAGCCTACATAATTAGAGTACCAAAGTCAAGTCCTCGAGTTGGTCATCAATACCAGGTGGAAGTTGCTTCCATGATAAAAGAATCAGAACTTGCACATAATGAAGTGGAAGATAGTGGACATGAGGGGTGGAGATATCTTGGACACAACGATTCTGCAGTTAATATAACTGTACCAGAAACTATTTGGAATAATTCGTGGAGTGATGCTGATGTAAAAAGCTTTCTCCTTGGTTTGTTTATTTTCGGAAAAAACTTTGTTAAGATCAAAAGATTTATAGAGAACAAAGCCATGGGAGAAATACTGTCATTCTATTATGGAAAATTTTATAAGTCCGATGAATACAGAAGATGGTCAGACTGCAAGAAGATAAAAGGAAGAAAATGTACAACAGGAGACAAACTTTTCTCTGGTCAGAAGTATATTGAACTGTTGTCTCGCTTGACTGTCCGTGTCTCAGAAGAACATAAAGATGATTTGCAACAGGTATTCAGCCTTGCTTTCTCTTACTGTCCCTTATGCTGCTTTGATCAACTGCAATACGTAGCTCGTGTCAATGCATTCTGATTTCAATATATTTTATTGTCATGTAATTTTATAGACAGTCTACTTGTGTGATTTATTTATTTATGACTGGAATAATGGTTTTGCTAAGATAATCTGTTTTATAGTGCATTAGTGCATTGTGTGTGCTCCCAATACATGTGTATTACAACTTCTCTACTTCTCTACATTACTATGTTTTTTGTTCCTGAATATTAAATGATTTGCATACCAGTAGATACAGTTGTTAGGAAACAACATCTGATTTTCGGATTATTTTGTTTTGTGTTCATTTTGTACCTGTGATCTAGACCTTTATTGTCAATGGACTCTTATTCCCTTCTTTCTTATGTCTATAACCAGGTTTCCAAGTCCTATTCAAATGGGAGAACTTCTCTAGAGGAATATGTCTCTTCTTTGAAGTCTATTGTTGGACTAGGTGTTCTTGTGGAAGCTATAGGGATTGGTAAGGGTAAGGAAGACCTTACCAGTCCAGCCATAGAACGTGGGAAGAAAATCCAGGCTTCACAAGCTACCAAAGCTTGGTCTTCTCTTGGACCCTGTGATATAATCAAACATTTGACTGAAGACTATCAATCGAGTAAAACTAAAAGTAATGATATATTCTGGGAAGCTGTTTGGCCCCGCTTGTTGGCAAGAGGTTGGCACTCAGAGAAACTAAAGAATCAAGGTCATCTCAGTTCCAAAAATGTTGTAGTATTTCTTCTCCCTGGTGTTAAGAAGTTTTCTAAAAGAAAACTTGTAAAAGGTGATCATTATTTTGATTCTGTCAGAGATGTCTTGAGCAGAGTGATAGTTGAACCAAATCTTCTTAAACTTGAAGATCTAAAAACAAAGGTTGGTGGCTGCAATGAAGAAAAGATAGAAAAGGGATCCAACGAGGGTGGTCAACCTGAAAACCATCACCATTGTTACCTCAAACACCAAGTTTCTACTAACTGTGAGAGAGAGACAGAAGCTGCTATTGTACACAGCAAAGAAAGCAAAGAGAATAATAATAATGCTGATTACCATGAAGGAAAACACAATGGAGATTCTACTAGCCAAAATGAAGTGAATGTTAAGTCCGCATATGATGATGCAAACAATATGGCAGAAAACTGTGAAAATCAGATTACCTATGTGGCTAGTGGCAATCAACTAAAGAGAACCATTCGGCATAAATTCAGACGAAGACCAAGATCAAGTCATTCAGATCTTGCAGGTCCTCCCATCAAACAGCTAAAACTTTCTCCACATGCTGAGGTTGAAACAGGTCACATTTTTGTGAACTCTGCAGGAAGCATAGGATCAGAAAAACAGGAACTCTCTCGGTCATCATGCATTCCAGACGTCAATAAGAAAGCCAGTAATGAACTTGGTCATCAGCAGGAGGTGACTTTAATTTCTTCCTTAGCTGAAGGAGGTCCAGAATTAGAAAATGAAAGAAGAAATATTAGTGGGGCTTGTCTTGACAAAGGCATTTCTTGTGACAAAGTGGAGAAAGGTGAACCACAACACACCATCAACTTCAATGAATCTCAAGTTCTACTGATGTCTGAAGATGCTGAGTTGATGACAACAACTGAGGAAGATAAGCAGGACCTCAAGCCAAAAGATACAAAAGATATAATTTTAAGGAGGAGCACAAGGAAAAGACCATTAACCATTAGAGCATTGGAATCTTTAACCAATAAATTCTTGCAGACACAAAGGAAAGGGAAAAGAAAAGACACCCTCTCATTTAAAGATCCCTTGAATAAAATTTGCAACCACATGACTCACGAGAGAGGTCTACAAAACGCAATGTAGCTAGGATGATTGATTGGACTCATTCAGTAAAAGAACAGCATTTGAATAGTTATTATTGTGTTTGCCTTTAGATTATATTAAATAACAGTTGTATTTTATAGGAATTTCATAATGAAGAGGTTGGAAATGTATGATGCTCCTCTCTGACTTTATTACATTTTAAAGTTAGCAATTATAATGTACAGACTTTCCATATGAGAAACTTGATGACATTGATGTTTTTTTTTCTCTTCATTTTCTGGCAATTGTAGTTTCATGGAATGTGCTCAGAAGAGCATCAATATCATTATCTAAAGGAATAATATCATGTAAAGGGACTTTTCTTGATTATATACCAAATTAGTGGCTGGTTGAAAATGACTTTTGAAACTATCTTGAAGCTCAAATGCTGAACACTCTAGTTTAACCAAGTGAATTCATATAGTAAACTAGATAAACATCTCCATTTTTTTTTTCAATATGTTGTTCTTTTTCTATTTTTTTTTTTGTCGTGTTTACTCATGTTTTAGTAAAGCCATCATGTTTGTTCAAGGTTTTATTTCAGTTCGTTTAAGCATCATTTTCCAGTTTTCCACTGTGTAATCTTCAACATGTCATCAAATGTCAATTAAGGGAGTAGTACTAGCAACCTCTAAGTATAGAATGATTGTGGATTGATGGTTCAAGAAAGTGGAATATGAGAATGTAGATGACATTCAGGGATGAAACCTGATGATATGTATGTAAATTGATTTTGATTTGATGTCATTTTCCTTGGTGTTAAGCAATATGTAATATTTTTTTAATTTATGATATGATAACTATACAGGCACACGTTATCATTAACCTGTTTTTTTTTTTAAGTATTTTCACGACTTATTTTCAAGTGAAAATCACATGTACATTATTGATTAAATATACTTTTAATTTTCATCTATTTTAACTAATCAATAATGTTGATGAATATAAAAGATTATATTTATAGTTTATAAAAGTAATTATGTGTAATTGTTATAACTATTATTACTATTATTGTTGTGTCAAATATGGTTGATGATTACACATAACTTTATAAGTTATTGTTAAGTTAGACGTAAATTTATCTATTAATATTAGATCATACTTATCATAATTATGTTAATTAGAGTTATTATGTCATCATTATCCGATTATGTTAAATCACTTATAACTATATAATTTCACATCTTAATAGCACATTAATCATAAACAAAGTCAAATCATAATATAAAATTATAAATGATTGATTTATAAAAGTTCACTTAATTAGTTTGAATTTAATATTCAAAACAATAGAGTTAGATATAAAACTAATTCTTTACTTAGCGTACAAATTCGTTCAAGTGATTTAAAGAAATAAAAGATAATTAAAAATGTGATGGATTTAAAAATAAATAAAAATATTACAAATGAATAAGAAAATAAAAAAAATAAAAAATCTTTTTAATTAAAAAATAAATGTTTAGTTTTATAAAAGTAAGAAAATTTTAAAAATATATATCAGATAAATTTATAAGTTTTTAAAATGTATTTAAAAATATTAAAAAAATTAAAATAATATTAACATATCTTTTAACATATAAGTGTGATTTAATAATAAAAGAAAAATATATTAAAAGACCCGAGCCCATTTTAGAGATTTACACAAAATTTAAGCAGTTGAGAAAAAAAAAAGAAAAAAATAAACAGCAAAGGAGATTGATACAAAAGATATTATTGCTTTCTTGATCTCATAATTATTAAGTACATCTCATATTAACATAAAAATAAATATATTTCAGAGTAAAAATTCATTTCAAAACATTTATTCGGTAAGATATTGCATATTTTTATGAAATTATATTCTGAAATATATTTTATATATTTTAAATATTATATTCCTAAGAAATTATTTCAGAGATATTTTAAACTGAAAGTTATTTTTATAAAAAGTAAAATTGTCATTTTAAAAATTTGTAGCATAAAATGTTTTGAAGCTGCAGGAATCAAAAGTCCACAAAAGATAAGATGAAATGAGAAGAAAATAATAATAATAGAAGAGCTAGAGAAAAATAAGTAAAAGATAATTATTAATCATTATATTAACTCTTATATTTGTTTAATTATTGAAATTGTATTTATATAAAATTTTTAAAAGTGATTCGTTTTTATTTTATTTAATAATTAAAAATTGTATTCATGTGGTTTTAGTATAAAATGTTTATTAAAACTATTCAAATTTTTAAACATGTTATAGAATCCACTAATCAAAATATTTTAAATAAGTAGGTTTAAGCTTAGTTTTTTTTTTTACACTCAAATAAAATTGTCATAACAGAATATTCCTTATAAAGATAATTGTGTAATCTTGATCTTTTATTATAAATGAAAATATGTGAGAAAAAAGATATATTGTTATCAAATCTAAATACATAAATATTCTGTTAAATAATAATTAGTTAAAAAAATAATATTTTATGTAATTTAGAAGAAAATTAAATATTTTGAAAGCTATATTAATTTCTTACATTTAATTAAAAATAAAAAATTTTACAACCAAATATCTGTAATATCTTTTACGTGTATAAATAATTAACTCCGGAACAGAAATGTGTTTAGATATCATATTTAAAAAAAAATATTTTTTATAGTTTTTTTTAATAAATTATGGATTTTTCATTTTTTTTTCAACATTTTTTCCTGTGAACTTGGTTTCTATAATTATAAAGTGATTTATATTGATTTATTAGTTCAATTTATTATAAATTATGCAATTTTTCACTCTTTTTCAAGTTTTAATTTTTTGTCCTGTAAACTTCATGGTTTCCATAACTATAAACTGATTTATATTGATGTATTAGTTCATCGAATTTTTTAACAAATATGGAGGCTGATTTCATTATAAACATAGCAAAACACTTTTTTTTTAAATTATACACAATAAGTTTTCGTCAAAATTTAACACACTAACTCTCTTGTTTCTATCATTATAGTATTTTCTAGTCGTCATATTTTATTACAAAACTTGTGAATGAGAATAACAAAGTCTTAATATTTTGGTAGATAAAATAGAATAGAATAAAAAAAATATGTAAAAATTGAAGATAAGTGCATTTTTAAAAGATGCTTCTAGGGCTTATATGGCCCAAATAAATTGACCCTAGTGCAAAATAAGTTGGGTGTTTCTTCCTGAACCCTACATTTTTCCAAAATTTTCATTATTTTTCATTTTATCCTCAAAGAAAGTTGTGCATCAAAATGGACACTTCGGTTTGATGACCCCGGATCTACAGGTATGTACGAAATTATTAAATCAGGAAGGAAAGTTTTGGCAACCATAATATGCAATCTTGAGAATAATTTTTTAGGGATGTGATTATCCGGAAGACTATTTCGGAGTAGATCTCCAGATTTGAAAAACCTCCATATGAAAAATTCGGTATACGTAGTTATTGTCATCAACTAGAACATCTATTCCGATAATTAATCCAGACCTGAGAATGTCTAACTTGATTCGTCAACATGGTAATACCTAACCAGATTTGTCAATCTGGTAATGCAACAATTGGAATAGAAATTTCGGAAACACTAACTGAATCTTATACGATTAATCAAAATACCCCCACTTCGGTATGCCTTTAATACCACACTCTATATTCTGCTCCAACACCACATGTTCACCAACACACCCATCGTTTTCTTCCTCCATCCATTAACCCCCACTTATATAGGATTTCCATTTTTGTCCAACATTGTATAATCTTCTTCTTCACTCTCCATCACCTGCCAATAACCACAGCAACCGAGAAACACCTCCTTCCCACTCATCTTCCAACGCATACACAATATAGAGGAGGATGACACATTCATTCCAGCAGCCTCATTACCTTCACCTTCAGCTAAGCTAAAAACACAGATCACTCTAAACCCCATTCTCACACGAACCATCACGTTTTATTCTCTTATTTTACCCACGTTACTCTTCAATCCATAAATAAGACATAATTTCTTCTTCACCCAACATAATCTTAACAGAAAACCTAATAACCCAAATCCTAAAAAACAAAGAAAAAGAGGACCAAACCCAGTGGTGCACCAATATAGTGATATTTTCACATTAGACTCATCATAAATGGAGGTAGGATGGGCTGCAGAGGCATCGATGGTAGTCGTTGAAAACACCTTCAATGACAACACAACATGCAAACAAAAAGATAGTTTCAAGCCCTATTTTTGCATAACGGAGTTATGGTTTTCCATGGCATAAGCGGAATGAAAGGCAACGAATAAAACAGAGACGAGAAAGAGAGCTTAGAATTTTGATAATAAAATGATATTATTCTGAATGCATTTTTTATGTAATGCACAAACATGTTTATATATAAAGAATGGGCTAAGAAGAAGGTGGGCCCAGAAAGAGAAAAAGAAACAGAAAAATCAACGGTCCAATGAGGTGGAGACACATATCTTCAATATGCCCCCCTCAAGTTGGATTGTGGATGTTCAGAACTCCAAGCTTGGTTACAAGTCTTTGAAACACCGCATGATCTAAGGCTTTGGTAAATACATCTGCTGGTTGTTCCGATGATCTAATAGGAAGGAGGTTAAATAATTTTTGTTGGAGCTTCTCTCTTACCACATGACAATCAATGTCAATGTGTTTAGTACGTTCATGAAAATGTTGTTGACGACTATATGTCTAGCAGATTGAGAGTCACAATAGAGATTGGTGATACTGCATGGTTGTACACAAAGGTCTTCAAGCAGGAAGGTGAGCCATTGTATTTCAAAGCATGTAAAGGTCAGTGCCTTGTACTCGGCTTCGGACAAGGATCTTGAAATAGTGCTTTGCTTTTTGGTTCTCCAAGAGATCAAGGAGTCTTTGAGGTATATGCAATACCCGGTATTCGATCCTCCTGTGATAGAATAGGAAGCCCAGTCAGAGTCACTAAAGGCTTTTAAATGTATGATAGAGTTTTTATAGTAGAAAATACCTTGTGCTTTTGAGTTCTTCAAATATCTAAGAATGCGTTGAATAGCTTGGTGATGAGACTTTGCTGGTGCTTGCACAAATTGACTAAGAAATTGAACAACAAAACTGATGTCAGGGCGAGTATTAACAAGATATAGGAGGCGTCCAATGATTTTGCGAAATGTAGTTGCATCATGAATGTCAACTCCTTGTTCAAAAAGCTTTTCGTTTTTCCTAATCATAGGAGTGGGAACAGGTTTAGCATTAAGCATTCCTGCATTTGGTAAAATGTCAAGAGCACACTTTCTCTGACATATATGTATTCCATCATGTGTTCTTGCTATCTCCAGGCTAAGGAAAAATTTTAACTGGCCAAGATCTTTAATTCTGAAAGTTGCATTCAGGGCTTCTTTGATATCAACAATGTCTTTTATATCGTCACCTGCCAAGATAATGTCGTCTACATACACTAACAACACAGTAATGGAAGTCTTGATATTTTTAATAAAAAGGGAATTATCAGCTTTTGATTGCTTGAATCCAAGAGTTTTTAGAAAAGATATAAGTTTTTCATTCCACGGTTTACTTGCCTGCTTCAAACCATATAACGATTTTGTCAATCTACAAACTCGTGTGGAATTATTTTGAGAATCAGTGTTAATATCTGGAGGAAATGTCATGTAAATTTCCTCACTTAAGTCACCATGCAAGAAGGTGTTATCTACGTTGAGCTGTTCTAAGAACCAATTCTTTATAGTAGCAACTACAGTCAAAGTTCGAATCGTAGTCAACCTTGCAACGGGAGAATATGTGTTAAAATAGTCAACCCCTTCGCATTGTGTGTACCCTTTCGTGACAAGGCGTGCTTTGTATCATTTAACATCTCCATTTGCTTTCCTTTTAATCTTGTATACCCACCTACAACCAATAGGTGTTTTAACTGGTGGTAGATCAACAATCTTCCAAGTGTTATTTGCTTCGAGAGCTTGTATTTTTGTTTGGATGGCTTTAACCCACTTTACATCTTGGATAACTTCCTCAAAGGTTTGTGGCTCGTTTTGAGTAGAAAGAGAAAGAGTATATTTGAGTTGTTCATCAGATAAACTTTTATAAGAAAGAATTGAATCAAAAGGATAACGAACCTTATTTGTTTCTTGTAGATTTTTGTGTGATGATAATTGAAGTTGATGGTAATCTTTGAGGAAGGCGGAAGCTCTATGTGTTCTGGTAGATCGCCTTAAATTTTCATCAAAGACCTCTTCCTCATCATTTTCTTCTTGTAAGTTGGGTGACTCTAGGTTTTCAACAGAAGTCTCATTCTTTGTATTCTCTTGTTGAACATTATCTTGATTTTTATCAAACTCGAAATCATCATGTATAGGCTCAATAGTAATATTACTATGGTCAGAACTTTCTTTGTCATGGTTATCAATGATACGACATAAAGTATGTTCATGGAATATCACATTTTTGGAAATGAAAATCTCTCTGTTATTAACATCAATGAGCATATAACCTTTATTTCCTTTTTTTAAGCCAAGAAAAATACACTTTCGAGCACGTGGGTCCAACTTACTTCTATTATGTTCTAAGGTAGAAGCAAAACATATACATCCAAAGATTTTAAGATTAGAAAGATCAGGTTTATCACCATATAATATTTCAAAAGGACTTTGATTATGAATAACATGCGAAAGGAGACGATTAATAAGATGTACTGCATGTAAAATAGCATAAGACCAAAAAACCTTGGGAAGATTGGATTGAAACATGAGGCCGCATGCAACATTAAGTATGTGTTGATGCTTTCTTTCCACCACAGAGTTTTGTTGAGGTGTTTCAACGCATGATGTTTGATGAATAATACCATTTCTGTCATAGAAATCTTGCCAACAAAACTCATGTCCATTATCGGTTCTAATAATCTTGATATTTTTATCAAACTGATTTTTAATGAAAAACACAAAATTATTAATTAAATCTCCGGTTTCGTTCTTACTTTTCATTAAGACAACCCATGTATGTCGAGTGTAATCATCCACTATAGTTAAGAAAAACTTATGGTCGTGTATAGAATGAACTCCAAAAGGCCCCCAAATATTTATGTGAATCAAATAAAAGGGGTTACTAGTTTTAGTTTTGCTCAAAGAAAAAGGAAGTCTATGTTGTTTGGCTAAATGACAAGGGGTTCAAACATTAGTACTGTCAAAACATACATCACTATAATTTTTTGATATTTGTTCTAGAACTTTGTTTCATGGATGACCAAGTCTACAATGGCAAATATTCAAATTATTTACATGCTTATCATTGTCATGAAAGAAAAAAACAGAACTTTCAATATCAGAGAAAAAATAGAGGCCATTCTAAACATCAACTTGACCAATCATCTTGCAAGTATTCTTCTCTAGAATTTGGCAAACCTTATGAGAAAAAACAAGTTGGCAATGCAAGGTACTGATAAGTCTTTGAACAAATATAATATTCAAGGTAAAAACAGGAATGTATAAAACATTATATAAAATGATTTGTTTTGTTAAGAGGACAGTTCCAACTATTTCGGCAATCACATAATTATTATTTGGTAGTTTAACTCGTATAGGTTTAATTTTATGATGAGTAAAAAACAAGGACATAGAACTAGCTACATGATTCATAGCTCCTGTATCAAGTATCCAAGAAAACTTACCCATATTACCTTCTTTGGAATGTTGTGTTGAAATTGCATAGTAGGTATTCACAGCTTTTTCATTCTGATCATTCTTTCTAGAGTGTATGATATTGCTTATTTGCTAAAGTTGTTTGGTATTGAGAGATTTCAAAATTTGGTCATTGACATCTTGTTTCTCTGAAGGACTCTCTTCACTCTTTTAAATAGCATTTGTGGTGTGATTGTTCCTCTGTTTCATCCATGGAGGAAAACCATGCTTTGAGTAACATTCATCAGCTGTATGATTCATCTTGCTGCAATACGTGCATTGTTTTCCATAGTTCTTGCCTTTGCCTCTTCCATAACTTCTTGATCCATGATTCCCATTATTTGCTCTGTTTTTTCTTTGATTTTGCTAACCAGTACTATTGACAAAGACCTTTTCGATGATAGTATTTTCACTCAGTTGTCGTTCTTGCTGAAGCACAAGAGAAAAGATGTGATTGATGTTTGGAAGAGGTTCCATCATCAATATCTATGTTTTAATAGTGTTATAGATCTCACCAAGACCCTTCAAGAAGCACATCACACATTCTGAATCACGATAGTCTGATATCACTTTCACAAGATCAAAGCTACATTTTTGTTCGCAATTACAAGTAGGAAGAGGACGCAGTGAATCCAGTTCTTCCCATAAAATTTTTGAATCAATATAGTAATCATGACCTCTTACCTTGTTTAATAGAATTAACTTCTTGGAGAAGATCTGAAATACGAAAATGATTGCTTTTCGAAAACCTTTCTTGCAATTCATCCCATAAGACTTTGGCATTGTCAACATAAACAATACTTTGCGCGATTTGTGTGGATAAAGTGCGTGTGATCCAAGAAACAACCATCACATTTCAACGTTCCCAGGCTTCATACAGATCAACAGTTCTTGTCGGTTCAATGAGCTTATCGTTCACGAATTTGAATTTGTTTTTCGACGTCAAAGCTCTTCTCATGGATGTACTCCATGCATGATAATTGGAACCATCTAACTATTGTGTGATAAGAACAGTTCCAGGATTCTCTCCTAGATGCAAATAATAGGGGCTAGCGGGATTTTGCAACGCATCCATGATCTAAGAAGAAAAAGAAAAGAAGAAAGAAAAAAGAAAAAAGAGGAAGAGAAAGAACCTGGATGGATGAAAGAGCGTGGCGCAGCGGAGCAGAGCGGGACCCGCTCTGATACCATAACCGAGTTATGACTTTCCATGGCACAAGCGGAATGAAAGGCAAGAGTAAAACAAAGACGAGAAAGAGAGCTTAGAATTTTGATAATAGAATGATATTATTCTGAATGCATTTGTACGTAATGCACAAACGTGTTTATATACAAAGAATGGGCTAAGAAGAAGGTGGGCCTAGAAAGAGAAAAAGAAACAAAAAAAATCAACGGCCCAATGAGGTGGAGACACATATCTTCAATATGGGGGCTTCTCCCTGCACCTCCAATAATCTCTCCTGTACCCCCAAAACCTACTTTTTTTTCATGTTTGTCCCTGGTTAAAAAAAAAGTTACTGTCTCTTTTCTTTCTTTCACCGCACTGCACCCCACCCCTCACACCCCTCAGCACACTGCACCCCCAAAACCCCTGCACCCGCACCCCAATAAAGCAGATTCCCTCCCTGCACGCACCTTCACCCTTGGAATCTTTGACCTAATTTCTTTTATCTTGCACAAAGCCTCCACACCTCCATACACTCTCCATCCTCATTCTCCCTCTTCTCCCTCTTCTCCCACAAAGCATTCTCCCCACGCAGTATCCTTTTCTCCTCCACACACCATTCTTCTCCCCAGCGTCGGCACCCGCCTTTCATCCTTTCACGCGGCTTCTCCATTTTTTACAGGTAAGTAATACTGGTTTTTTAATATTAAACAGCATGTGTATATTTTTATTTTAATTGATTTTATATGTAGCTTTGTCTTAAACCTGCTTTGGAAAGGTGGGTTGTGTTGATGAGTGGTGTGCGTTTGAGAGGAAGGGTTGTGGCGTTTTTTTTTTT
>Ga0099822_1002931_pt1 | contig 21627 bp, 10 predicted proteins | sample CowpeawhiteBW_FD_76839 | JGI IMG/M metagenome (GOLD analysis project Ga0099822, IMG submission 76839) | Root nodule microbial communities of legume samples collected from California USA - Cow pea white BW | ecosystem: Host-associated > Plants > Roots > Nodule | place: USA: California | collected... | reverse complement strand
TCTCTTTTCACAATATTTTTGTCGCATGAGCAAATTAATTGCTTAGATGCTTTATTTCTTTATTCAATGGTATCCCAATATCAATTGCATATAAATGTATTTCAACATTTAAAATTCCAATATTAGGAATTCTTCCTTGTAATATCCAGAGTCACAAATCCAAATTTTGCAACTTTTCGTGTGTTTAGAACTAGCATATAACATAATAATATTAATAATAATAATCATCACCGTCATAATAAAAATAAAAATAATAAGACGAAGATGAAAATTGATAAAGTTAAATAATTCTTATCACAAGAGGAAGAATATAAGGTAAAATTATAATTTGAAAAAGGATTAGAAAGAGTCTGGATTGAGACACGCATAACACTGTCGTTATAGAGAAAAAACTTCCACTAGTCCTCAATTGGTTGAAGCATCGTGCTGATAACGTGTTATGAAATAAAGCGAATAACAGAGAGAATAATAGATAATAAAGAAGAGAAGAAACAATAGAGAATAGAGAACGAGAGAATAGGGAGTAATTCATGTGTGTATTATTATTGATAGGAAGAGTCCTATTTATAGATACAATATGTAATTCATAAAGGAAACAAATATTTACCATAAAGAGTAATTAATCATATGAGTAAATCAATGGACAATCATTAATTCATAACAATTTTTTCATAGATGATGTTTATTATGGTACTTTATTATCTAATATCAACCTTTCATATATTAGAGTAAAAATCAGATAAATATTTGTCTCAATATTTTTTTAAAATTCAACAAATCAATTTAGTAGTAAAGTATTTACAAAAATAAATTTTATTTTTTATAAAGGTCACAAATAAATTATTGGAGAGTCGGATTTCAATCCATTCTTTTATTATCATCACCATAAATTATTTTCGAGATCTGATTCTCAATGAGTTTGAGTCAAATCTACTATCATAAATAAATATATTTATATAAATAGTTTAATAAAAGAAAACGGTAATTAATATTTTTATTGTACATCGATTCCATCATTTTTATATTATAAATAGAAATAATTAACTCTATTAACTAAAATAATATAAATACATATAATACATTTCATGAAGACAAAAGTTTCCTTTAAATTTCTAAGCAATAACTCTATCATACAAAATAAATATTTTGAAATTTCTAAAGTCCATGCTAAAAAACAATAAAAAATACTTCTATCATATATTGTTAATTTTATGTATTTATAATTAATAAGTTCAGATATTAAAATATTATTTGTTTCCTTAATACATAAGATTTTGTTAAACCAAGAAAAATGTTGCATAAGATTATCGAGAAGTTAGAGAAAGGAAACTCGACGAAGTCTCAAGTTGATACTTTAATTGTTTTTTTAACACTTTTAAAATGTTTAACACTACTTTTTGTTGATTTTTTATTAATTCAAACTTTGTTGTGTTTAATTATATTTTAATTTTTAACAACACTAAAATATAGTTATGTTATTAATTAATTATTTTGTAGCTTTGATTGGTGAGCATTAAATAAGATATTCAACACAATTGTATAATACTTATGTGCATTTTTTTCCTTTAAATATAAGGATAATGATATTTTGTCAAACTTTTAACTCACCACTTCGATCACCCATAGATCATCACATCTTATCACTAAAAAAAATCAAAAATCAAATAAATCAAAATAGATGATTGGAGTGGTGAGTTAAAAGTGAGTAAATAAAAAGTGAGTTAAAATATCATTATCCTAAATAAAATAAAGAGAATGGTAACCACTGTTCTAAGGACACTGGTTAAGAAATAGTTAATGCGTATTGATATCATTTTAACATTGAAAAGTGGACTGATTAACTCTATTAATTAAAATAATACAAATGCATATATAACAAATTTATAAAGACAAAAATATTCTTTAAATTTCTAAGCAATAACTCTAATACAAAATAAACATTTTAGAATTTCTAAAGTCTTAACTAAAACACACAAAAAATGCCTCTCAAACATATTGTTAGTTTATGTGTATATAATTAATAATATCATATATTGAAATATTGTTTCTTTTTTTAATATAAGAGATTTTGTTAAACTAAGAGGAATGTTGTAAAAAGTTATTGAGAAATGAAACAAAAAGAAAAACTCAATGAAATCTCAAATTGATACTTTAATTTCCTTTTTAATTTTTAGATGTTTAACACAACTTTTCTTTTTTGTTAATTTAAATTTTGTTATGTCTAATTATATTTTAATTTTAGCAACATTAAAATATAGTTATTTTATTATTTAATTATTTTTTTTATCATTGATTGGTGTGCACTAAATAAAATATTAGACATAATTGTACTTATGAATATTTTTGTTGTTTAAACAAAATAAAATTGTATTAATGATGATTAGGTAAGATTTCATTTAATATCAAAATTAATTATGAACTTTATAAAATTAAATGTCTATTAATTATCTCATCTTTAACGAGAACATTTAGGATGATTCCTATATTAGTGTAATTATACTTATACTTCTTGGGATAACTGCTAATGTACTATATACTGTGATTTATATCTGCTTATAAATATTAATTATTGCTTATAAATATTAATTATGAAATATCTTATTTAATAGTCTTATGCTATTAAAACTAGGATGTTACGATATCTTTTTACTTCAACAATATAACTAGTATATAATGTTAAAGCCGACGAATTATGACATGTGTTCAAGTTTACCCAAGACATGTTAAAATACAAGTTAGAATAGTTTTTCAAAGTTTTTCCACTATAAATATAAATATCACTCAAACGCACTTATAGTTGTGCCTAAATTTATTTTGCTGTGAGTGCTGTCAAGATCCCACCTGCATTCATCATTATAACATCGAATAGAGAGATCAAACAAAATCTATAGAACCAAAAAAAGATTTTACAATGTAGCTCTTCAAGCAATAACCGGAAATCTATTGTCTAAAGAATCTGAAACAGTGAACTGTTACTGTTCGGAGCTTTGGATAACGGCAGCTCCAAATTCAGAAACACATTCAAACTAGAGGTGTCCTCTAAAAATTTATTGAACTAAGGAAACAAAACTAATTTGGCCAAGCTTGGGTTATGGGGCTAAATGAAGACTACTAGGATCGTAAATTCCAGCACCAAGAGCTATGAAAACCCAAAATACGAGAAAACTTATGACGGCCTTTCTCAAAAGCTGGTCAGAATTGCTGACTTGGAGGTCATCTAATTCATTAGATGGCAGTGATGGCAATCTCCCATTGTCACTGATATCCTGCTCCCTATCAATTATGCTTGTCCCAGTTGAATGAGGTCGCAGCATATCCAAGTTGCCAATTTTAGAACATCTCATGCAAGTGCATGTTCCTCCAAGATATGATGGTGGTGTCGGAAAATTGTCAAAAAGTTCTCTCCGATATATCTCTCCCCCTAATTTCAACTTCTTCTTAGTAGTTGGCTTTAGAACCTAGATTCGAAGTCTTAAATTAGTTCATTTAAATAAAGCAAACAAAACTTACTGTCGTATTTTTCTAAGAAACAAGAAATTGAGAATCTATATCTAGATTTGAGAGGCTCTGAGGATAAATGAAATTGCATTTAATCGAACACGCCATGCCATGCATACACTAAAATAGCATCGACTTCATGACCACCTTCACGACTGCTACTTTGCTATTTTAGCTTAATAAATAAACGGAAAGGAAAGTTTACCTGAATAAAAGTCTGGGCAATAACACGAACAATTGCTGGTAGTCGGATGACAAACAAACAACCAAGTCGATTGGGAAAGTAATCTTGCAGAAGGGATGAACAAGTTCTCATCACTTTCATGGGAATTCTCAATGGAGATAACCCTTCACAGTCCACCAATACTGCAATTTGAGGGTTGTCTGCATCTACCAAGTGCAAGACTCCGTATTCTACCTGCGATACTGCAGTACAACCACTGATTAAGATTAACCTAAAGCATGAAACCAATAGAGCATGGCTAGAGACAGAGATACAGGAAAAAAACATACTAATTGCCTGAGCAAACTGAAGTCTATCTTCAGACGCCAAAGAGCGACAAGCTATCCCAAGCCTTACAATGAGGCAAGGTCTGTGCAAAACATCAAATCCATGCCAGAACACCATATTTGACCAAGTTTCCAGTTCTTCTCCTGAAAAAAATCTATAACTCTCCCGCCAACGTATTGTCTTCTTGATTGAGGCAAGGAAGTTTGAAAAGTCATTATTAGAAGCTGCGTAAAATCTGTGGAGCTCATCATCATTGATTCTGCATAAACACTACTAAATCATGGTCCGCTGCAACAGGAGAAACCAAGAAATATGCATGTAAATATGCCATTGCTATCTAATAAGGCTGCGCTGGCCAGGACTTCAGAACTTGTCCCAAGAAATAAAATAATACACGATCAGAATGAGAAAACATCAACAATTGGCTTAACTTTATTGTTAATAGCTGGATCTATTACTATACTGTTAACTATTGCATAACAATAAAATTATGAAGTTGGTGCATATGCACATCCAAAGTGATTATATTGAATGTTATTCGATTACTAGGGATTATTTAACTAAGGAATGCTAGGAACATACTCCTAACACACTGTTTTTAATACACTCATGGCTGAAATTTATTAGAATCACAATCTTTTTTGGATTTCACATCTGATTCAATCTCTCGTGATTTTTTTCAAAAAAAAAAATGAATCAATAGTAGAGTGTACTGCTAGCACTCCTATTATTTCATATATGTTTAGTTTAGTGAAAAGAAACAAAACACAATTTTTGAATTGCGGATAAATTATTATATCTCGCGCCACTTCTTAAAAAAAACAGAAGACAACGGTAGATATCAATGTAAACTTCAAAATAACTGTCATTGCAGGAACATCAAATAGCCTAGTTTTGAAATGGAATTCTGTGAGAATCATATCTAAGTATTTTTTTATTGGAATGGTGTATTTATATACATAACAGAAAACATCTATACCTTTCTGGCAAACTAATCCCTTGATTTTCCAACTCTTGATTAAGTAGAGTCAACCAGTTTTCATATTCTAAAACTTCAGGATCTATCTCAGAATGACTGCAAAAGGAAAGAAAAATATTTGTAAGACTAAAGAAACTTGCACGGGAGAATTATAGACAAGGAAAGCTCCAAATAATAATTTCATATTTATCCTGAAAAACAAGCAGGGCATAAGAAGCATTTTATTCACCTCAAGACTTAGTAACAGAACAAAGTAATTGTGTAGGAGATTCATATGTATGGCGTGTGAAACATTGAAAGAGCTGATTTGGGGACAGTCCTTCACATGTTTGGCTCAATAACATCAATATCCTACATTACTTTCTGAGAAATATATCAGAGGCCTCTCAGCCAATACTTTTTATTTTAACATAAAAAGCCACAGAGAAATAACAAATGAGAGGCAAAATTTTGAGTGACGGGAAGATATTGTTCATTAGACGTTATAATAAAATGTGAAGAATAAAATAGAAAAGTCATGTAAATTATTTTAAGTACCTATATAACTTTAAGTAACCTTTAACCATTACCATCCATGTATAGTTGTATGGTTAAATTTTCTCCCCCTACTGTCATAAAAATAGTTCTCATACTAGTCACAATCCCCTACATATTAGTAGAAGCACAGTGCAGTGAACATAGCAAATCATTCATGTTGAAAGAAGAGTAATACAATATATGGACACAATTTTAATTCAACAAACTTCGGGAAACACTTCCAAGGAGTAGCCCCAAACATCATATGTAAATAACAACAAAAAACAAATTTCTTATTTTATAAGGTCTATCAGCTAGTGGTTGTGTGCACACAATTTTGTCTAACCGGAATTGTCCAAAGCAAAACGACGACTACATGCATGGTTTTCATGTTCAAGTTATCTTTGAAAATTCTTGGTAACAGAAATTTTGCAAGACTAGTATAGGAAACAGAAAAATGAATAAACAAAACTGTTTTCACCGTTTCTGTATAAATCTTTGCATACGGGAAATGAATTTAAAACAATGTGACAAATTTGTAAATTAAAAAAGAAAACTGAAAATAAAAACACGAAATGAAACAGAAGTAAGCGTTTACTTAGTTTTCCAAATGATATATACGGTCTACAGGGATAAATTTTCCCATAAACACTTTCAGAAAACTAATTTCATTTTGCTTCATATATTTATCTGTTAGAAATTCTTATGGACAAATTTACTCAAGCAGTTCCATATAGTAAGAAGGCACAGTTAGATTCTTAAACCTGTAAACTGCACCAATTTGAAACAGAAATCTGCTAATTTTTTTTAATAAGTTGTAGAAGTTGTAATGGTGTTCTCGAATCATAATTAAACTCCCATTTTGAACAGTTTTATTGATGGGTTATTGAATTCGCATACTACTGCACTAGTACCTCACACTAAAACAATCATTTAATGAACTGCAGAATAATGTTTTCACATCCCAACAAACAACTCTCGGAAGCAGGGATTTGAATGAATCAACTAAAAAATCAGGAACCTAAAACCTGACAAATATAATGATGACCACTGGTCACTGATCCTATTACCATTAACAAAACTATTCCAAATGAATGTAGGATGACTCCGACACCTTTCTTTAGCTGTCGTTTATCAGTTATTTGTGAAGCTAAATTTATATCAGCAACTTTATCACCTTTAAAGCAGATTAACGTGGGAGAATTCTACATTACAAAAAATAACACTCTACTTAGCATTTATGGACAGAAAGATCAGTCATAACTCAGACGCTAACCTACACACCATGAAGCTTCTAATCAATATACCTTGTATTCGAGATAGACTGTGCAGGAGATAGTTCAGCAGATACTTGCGAATCAGGAGAATCAACAACGCAATCTGAGGTTCCATCACTACATTGTGGTTCATCGGTAAAGACTGTTGCAATCGAAAGAACTAAAAGTGGTCTTGATAGTACCTGGTAATAGAAAAAATTATTAGCTATCTGTTTCATAAATATAGCTAAACATGGGATATTAGTAGAAGAGGTAAAAAAGAAAAGCAAACAAAAAAGAGAAAATTCCTTAATTTGCCCTCCTTCATCTTAATAGTAACGGGGCCAAGGGAAATATCAAACAATACATCTAATGATTGCTAATGATGACACAACACTAAAAGCATGAAAAGTTCTTAGAAAATCCATATCCATAGTTTCTATAGAGGCAATACCGATCTTTTTTTTTATACAAAACAAAAATGAGGAGGAAGAAAATTATCTTTGAGAAACTTTCCAGATGAAAATGATACATTGAAGCCACTAATAAAATGTATTCTCAAATCCCAAACTAAGATCTCTTAGAATCATACAAATACAGATTAGGTGGACCAATTTCTAAAACTTAAAAATGATGTTCCAAGCTAATTCATATTTACAGTAATGATTTTCCTGAACTATTATATTCCACTGCTTTAAAATTACATTCAAAGATAACTTTTATGAACCCTTCAGAAATTAATAATCACAAACCTGCATGCTCTTCACCAAACCCCTGAAGGGTGCCCACCTCTGTATCCATTTGAAAGGTGGATAGACAAGGATTTGTAGACCCTGCAGGCCTCGCCATACGCACGGGCATTTACTCTTGGAGAACCTCCTCACGATCTCTAATGCAGCAACTTTGAGTAAAAAAAAAGTGGCACGACCCACAACACTGCTTCCAAAGTCACCATGGGTGAATGACACAAGTTGTTCATAATTTCTCTGTGCAAAGCCTTTAGGCCGTGATGCAACCAGAAGGTTTTTGTATGTATTTTTTCCAGCGACAACACTGCTTTCCTTAGAATTAGTTCCCATGCTCGAGGTAGAATTATCCACCCAACCCCCCATGTAAACTGAAGTCATGTCAGTTTCCCTAGCAAACAGCAGAACATAAGAGTATCTTCAGTTTTGGATGAAACAATTACGTTTTGTTTGTATAAAACTCCTTTTAAACACTTGTAAAACAAGAAAATTAGAAGATAAATACATTAAATTTCTGTATGAACTAAAACCAACGTACGTATCTTAGTTATCTCTATATGATTCTCTGCATCCTATATAGAAGTTAAACGCGTGAGTTTATATTTATAGAGAAGATTAATTCCTTTTTTTCCTTCTTACGTTCCTTATAAATATTTGTAGATTTTTTTTTTTTTTCTACTAGAGCAGATTTCATTTTGAAGACATTTTCACCTTAATATCAATAAAATATCTTCAAAGTGAAATCTATCTGTCACACTGGAAGATTCCAGTCCCAATATCCTCATCACTATATAGTAAAAGAGAACAAGAAATTATTGCACGGATTTTATTATAAGCTGCAAGCCTACATCTACATGGCCGCAATGAAACTCAACACAAATCCAACACACCAAAATAAATCTGCAAAACTTGTTAAAAAAAAAAAAAAAACACAAAAAAAGGAAAAAAGAAAGAAAAAAAAAAAAAAAACAAAAAAAAAATTCAAAAACTGGTAAAAAAAAAAAAAATACACAAAAACGTGAAACATGAAGGACAAATCCAGTAGCCTCAATTAAAATAATGCGGATTAGCGTTGCAATTAGCGAAGTCAAAAAAACATAAAGAATGAAATTAAAATTAGAAACGACACCATGTGTGAACATACAACGACGCTAGTAATAATCGAGACAAAGAATATGACAGAAACAATAGAAGCATGTATAATTGTCGATTCGATCCGAAAGAGATGAAGATTGACCTGAAAGAATTGTGCAGGTGTGGAGGTTGCGAGATTAGGAATGACAGTGAAAGTAATGTGATGAATTTTTATCGTTGATCTTCGTTCGTCGCCGATTTTCACCGAATGGACCTTCGTTAGTTAACTTTCCGATTTGCTTTCGTCGCAGTGGAAGATCGTTGGTATGAGAGAGTGAGGAACCGAATCTGATTCTGAAACGTTGGGTGGCTACGTGGACGGTGGAGATGTGTTCAATGAGACGTCACAGTTCGGCCATCTGTTATTCAACAGTTTTCATCTTTGGACATCAGACAGGTAAAACTCAACGTGAATCATATGATCGTTGAATTTTGCATAAATACTGTTTAAGTCCAATAAAAAAATTAGAGCAAAATCATTTAAATAGTAATATATTTATGCTTTAAGAAATGATATATTCAGATAGAATTAATTATAAATAGTTGTACTTTGATTTAATATTTGATGTGTAATGAAAAATTATGTGGAGATAAGAATGCATGCAAATTTTCATCCTAAACTCCTGTTACAAACACAACACTCTTCTAAATTTAAAAGAACAATAATGATAGTTTGACTATTTAATTTTAATAATTTTTTTTATAACATAATTTATCATCTTCTAAATAATTTTTAAATATTAAAAATAAAAAAATAAATATTACTAAAAAAATAACGCCTAAAATTATAAAAAAAAATATTAAAATTTAATACTCAAACAATCATTTTCCATAATACGGTAAGATATCTTAGATGAGAAGATTTTAGGCCATTTGACACCTCATCCTTGAAATGGCCCAAAACACTTTTAAATTCTCACGAGAACCATCGACCTTTTCGGTACTACCAAGTGAAACTTTAACACAGTACAATGAGTAATTTTATTGTCCTTTCTCTGCCCAAAATTAAAAACAAAGCTAAAATTCTTATTTGATCGTATTATTTATTTATTTATTTTGGTTCATAATTTTTATTTGACTTAATTAAATTTTTGTATTTATAAAAGTATTCAATTAAGTTATTTATATTTGGATTGATGTTAACTTCATTTACATCACATGTCCGATCGTATATTTTTAATTTTAATTTCAACTCTCTATTTTATTTTTTATTTTTTATTTTTTAACGTGTCAGATTATTGACATATGACAATAATATAAAGTAACAGTATAAATGTATAATATTTTGTATTCTATTTATTCTATTTTAACATAATTAAGTTCCAGATTCTTTTAAATAGAGTCATTTTCTAAAATATGAGATTAATTAGTAATTAAACTTAATTGTAAATTTATTTACATATTAAAACTACTTTCTAAAATTTATGTTTTAAATCATTTTATCTAAATATTTATATTAATTTTACTTTTATATTTTAAATTTCAATAAAAATATCTCTATTAAGTATTTTACTTATAATTTTTAAAAATATTAAAAATATAAATATAAAGTAACCTTTGTAATTTTATATTTTTATATATATCACATTAAATTTATAAGTAAGCTAACAAAAATATAACATATATTGAGTTAAAATATATAAATTTATTTGTCACATTAAACTTATAATAAGCTAACAAAAGAAAAAAATTTCTTGAAATTATTTTAAATATTAAAATTTAAAGATCATAAGTGTCATTTTACATTTATATTTTTAATATTTGAAAAATTGTAAGTTTAAAATAGATACTTTTTTTTAAATTTAAATTAAAAAAAATAATCTCAATATTTAGGTGAAGTGATTTAGTATATAAATATTAAAAAAAAAAATATTTTAACATGTATATAAAAGTTGTAATTAAAGTAATTATTATTTTAGTCATATTTTGGAGATAAACAACATTTGTCTATTAAAAAAATGGGACTGAATCAAAATTTCAAATATAGAAATTAAATTGAATATAAAACATTATTATATGATATTGATATTGACACTGTCACATCACATCAACATTGTTATGTCACACCGACAATGTCACTCACATCATACTGACATTGACACATGACATTATTAGTAACATATGGTGTATGACAATTGACAAAAAAATATAAATAATAAATAAAAATTGGAAATATTATGAAACATGTATGAACACGACATTAGCATTAATTTAACAGTGATGATTTAATTGAATCATTTATACAAATACAAAAACTTAGTTAACTAAATAAAGATTAGAAACATGATTGAATAATTGAAACGAAGACCAAATAAAGATTTTATTCTAAAAGCAAGAAAAAAAATATTATTTCTGCCTGCTTTAGATTTTGAAAAATAATTTTAATGAAATTAATTTTACAATGATGAAATGTGTTTTTGAATAATTTAATAATAAATTATTGTTAAAACAGTCGCTATGATGTGTAAAATTGATTTTAATGTTAAACTAAATGAAACTCTAAAATGTATTTAAATTGCATGTAAATGTAGGCTTTTTGTCCAGCATATTGTAAATGTGGCTAAGACAAAAATGTACCTGACAATTTTAATTATTTTATAGTTTTTTATTTCTTTGATATATGCCCTGTACATCAACAGATCTAAAATAAAGTACATTAAATTAACATATCATAGCAAAAATACTTTGTTAAAAACACTTAGTTATCATAGCTCTTAAATTAAGCGGGGAAGTAAAAAAAGTAGTCACGTATACAAGCAAATATATGTGATGTGTAAAATTGCTTATTATATATTTATAATTTATAATAGCATATATAGATGTGATTTATTATTGCACTCAAGCATTTCACAATATTTTAAATCATTATTAAATTTAATATGTTTATAATAGTTATGTTACAAACACACAACACACACTCACAAATCAATCATAAAAATTAAATATTTCCGTAATATTAGATATACAAAATAATCCATTTATTTTGGTTTAACTGAGTCAGCATTCAACAAAAAACTCAGCTAAGTTACATTACTCAGAAAAAATTCTGATCTGAAAAATTGAAAATTTCAGTGTAACGTGACAACGTGCATGAACTCCACGTGCAGGTCTCATATGAATTGCCAGGGACATGATAATTGAGTCACGAGATTGGAAAACAAAACTACGAGAGCGAGGGTGGGAAGCTGAACAGAGATCGATCACACATCAAATAGTAACAATGGCGACGAATCAGAAAGCGGTGTTTGGGTACGTGGTGGTCTACGCGAAAGACGTAGCGGCCTCGGTGGCTTTCTATGCGAAAGCCTTCGGCTATGACGTTCGTCGCTTAGACGAGTCTCACAGGTTAAATATATGTGATTATCTTCATATCGAGAATTAAGTTAGGAATTTGAGGCAGAGAGTTTATTTAATTAATTTGAATTTAGATGGGGAGAGTTGGAAACGGGGAGCACAACTATAGCTTTCACTCCGATTCACCAGCACGAGACCGATAATCTGACCGGTACGGTTCACACCTCTGGATCTGGTGGAGAAAGACCACCGATGGAGGCTTGTTTTGTTTACTCCGACGTAGATGCTGCTTTTAAGGTAACATATGTTGTTAATAATTATGGGTTGGTTAATAATCCATAAACATTATGTGTTGGTTTGGTTGTCTTGTCTTGATGGATTTTTGGATGGAATTAATGGATCAGTGTGCGGTGGAGAATGGAGCGGTGGCTGTGAGGGAGCCTGAGGAAAAGGAGTGGGGGCAGAAAGTTGGGTACGTCAGAGATATTGACGGCAACGTTGTTAGAATGGGAAGCTATGTCAAACCACCCAAGTGATTCTTCTCTCTTTATGTTTTGGTGGAGTTCGAAGAAACTGGGAAATGTTATACTTCTTACGTTAGTTTTGTTATATATGCGTATTTACAGTCACTGACGAATAAACTTGCTGTCAACTAAACCATGCAATAAATGGATTTTTCTCACTTGCTGTGCATTGTAAAGGGTTCAACTCGCAGAAATTTTATTTATAAGACTTTCTGCACTTACTGTTTATGGATTTTCATCAATTTCATCCTTCAAGTTTGCACTAATTAATGTTTATAATGTTTTCTTAACATCCAATTTTGGTTACTTCTCTACCTTAATCCCCAACAAACCACAGGAAATGGAAAATCGATTTGAAAAAGCACTTCCTTCGCAACTCATTATTAGTCTCTAGTAGTAACTATCATTATTAGTTTTATGACTTTTTCTTTGTTGTAATTGTGTGATTTGATGACGATTGAGTGGTTTCTTAAATTACTAGTCAATGCTAAAGATTTACTAATGATTTATAATTTGGAGTATATATAATATCTTCACATAGAATTCCATCTGCTAGTACAATTCACACTACGTTGGAAGACACATGTTTAGCTAACTGTGAAGTGATTAGTGATTTCAAAACATAGCACTAAATCCCTCTCTCCTGCTGAAACGTTACCTTCTGGTATCATTAGACATAGGATGTCAAAAAAATTCGTACCCGTGGGTATCTGTGGATAAATCCCGCAACGGGTAGGAAACGGATATTAAAAATGGATACCCGCTATCTGCGGGTACGGGTATTTTTGATACCCGCATGTTAACGGGACGGGTATGGGTATCATAGCATCCGTACCCATGGATACCCGTATCCGCTAAACTTTAATTTAGAAAAATACCCTTCTATATATATTAGTAAAAAACATTATGAGTCTTCATTCAATAATGGTGGTCAGATTCTTATCCCACAACCGAGTAAATTACTTTCAGATACTGTGGAAGCATTGATGTGGTTATGGACCAACATAGAAGGTAATAAAATTAACACTTTTACTTAGATATTTTAATTAAGTGATTGTTAGAAATTTTTAATGAACTTCTTATGTTTTTAGACTCTTCTAGATTAAAATTGGACAACATGAAACTTTATAAAATGTTGTAAGAGGTGTACATTGATGAAGTTAGTAATTTCTTTAATATTTTATTCAAAAATAAACTACAATATAAAATGGTCTTGATTTTTTATTTTGTTTATTTTTCAAGTCGGAGAAAAAAGACTTCTTGATCCAAACACTAATTACAGTTAAATATTTATTTTTTAAAATATTTTTGTAAATACCCACAGATACCCGTGAATATTCGCAGATATGAAAAAAATAGACGAGTACCCACATAACGGATACCCGACGGATATAAATACGGGTACAGGACGAATATTTATTCAGCAGATAAGGTACGGGGGAGCTACTACCCGTACCATACCCGTCCCATTGACATCCCTAATTAGACCCTTAAACTATAGATGGAAGTAGGTATGAATTGTTTCTCGATGAACCATACTGAGGTTTTTAAAACAACGTGTTCCTAGTTTGAGAGTACACAATAACTTAAAAGGAACATGAAGAATTTTCAGCATTAAAAGCATTTCCTTCGTTACTCGTGTATTATCAATCAACCAAATTCAAGCAAATAGAAACTGAACTTCTCGAGGGCCTAGTACTGGCCAGTGCAAAATGGGCAATCACAATAGGGAGAAACAGAAGCTAAACTGACATATAAACCCTTTTTTAGATTTGAAATCCAAATATAAACTTCTGCAAATGAACAAAGTAAATTTCCAATAAAGTCAAAAGACCGGCCAAAGCACTTAGAATACAGTTTGTTTTCCAAGTTAGGACAAATGGCCATGCACAGACATGGGGACTGAAGAAAGGAGGAATGTGGACAAGTTCCAATGCCATTCTTATACGCAGCAACAGTAACAGGTGAACCAATCCATTACACATTATATGTCCTCCATTTCACAAAAAGCAGTATGAGGGGTGGGTCGCCCACAAATCACAGCATTTCTTGTGACTTCCTTACACATCGGCTCACCTTTTTCTTGAAATCATCTCTCCTATCTCTCCACTCCTTCTGCAATACCATATCATACAGGTCACAACAAATTCAACAGCAAGTAAAAACCAAAAATAAAGTATTTTTTCGACCCAGTAAAGCATTTCGTCTAGTAAAGATATTGCAAATGGTAATGTGAAATCCCCAGAACAAAAACGACTGCAGAATCATATACAATACATGCTACCGTTTACAGTAAAAAAGGACATCAAGAAAACCATCATATCAGGATAAATATAAAACCAAATATGGAAATTGATTGAAATTGATATCTCAGAAAAAAAAAAATTTGTCGCGGGTCCTCGTTCTTAATGTGGAAAACATAACAATTGTGTGTATACGTTTAAGATGTTGTGTGAAACTAAATGTTGGGTGAAAGTCAACAAGAGAATAAACAGAATGTAACAAAGATAAGAATGTAGCTTTCGTCGGATAGACACTGCTATACAATATACGACTAGGAATGAATGCCTTGGGGGTGAGTTGGAATAGCACAGCTATTGAAGAAAATATGGAAGAATTTCACCTAGACCATCTGGAAATATGATTATAAGACAGATAGAAAACCCATTTAGGAGAGTTGATCATATGGACGTTAACCCTATTGCTTGAGGTAGACAGATAAAAGGCTCGGTGTTTCGGTGTTAGTTATTGAGTTGATCATTCATACTTAGAGAAGGAAACTTTCTTTTGTTCATTTCTTCTTAATAATTGAAGGGCTATTCAACATTCTAACCCGGTATCTCACCACTTACACCAACTAGCTCAAGCTCAAGTATGTTGGAGAACATTCACGCCATGATGAATACCTACTGAAATAATTACAGCATGTACAGGATCACAAGTAAACTAAGGCAACTGGTTTACAGTCCATAATGATATAAAAATAACTAACTATAATAGACAATCTATTATTATAATTCGGCAGCATCTAATGAAATTCACAATGAAAGACAAATAGGTAGCTGTAAAACAATCTAGTAAATAAGTAACGATGGTCAAACTTACTGCAGCTTCAACATTTGCAGGAGATTCATCATTAGGGCTGGAAAGCATTGATATGATACTCAAGACTATACTCTCTACCTGCAAGATAACATATATTGCAACATTAATACATCTGATTTAAAAACCTCAAAACTTCATGGTGACAATGTATAAATTTGCTAGTGATCAACAAAACCCAATACCATTTCGAAAGGATCTCCAACAAAGTTATTCAGAAGTTCTGACACGTTTAACATTTGACATCTTTCCAAATTACAACCATTTAGTTATTTTGTTTGATATATAAAGCTGAAAAGCTCTTGGCTCAAACTTAGTCTTTCACCTTATATTCCTTCAAGCCATCCCAATCTTGAAATACTCAAACAACTAGTGATCCTTTTACTCTATATTCAGCCGAGATTAATGTTAAACATCAAGATGTAACTCCAACACAAGAGTTTGAAACTGTTAATACCATTTCACCGCCCATATGTTTCAACCCAATGCTTACCCAAATATTGTTCTTTAGGTAAATGATTAAATTGTGATGGCAAAAATTGAAAAGCCTCAATAAGCTCCTCCACCAATCTCACCTTAGCCAATTATTGATAAGAATTTTCATGTTGCCCCCTAAATTGTGTCACCCTTTTCCCCCTTGATGTTATGCCCTGAAAACCCATCTTCAGTTTCTCTATATCAATTAAACCAATGGATGGAAGAATCCTCCAAGCTTAACTTCACCATTTATGCCCTAGTGACCCAACCAATAGAGTCATTTCCATTGAAGGCTAGCAGTTCCACTATCTTAACTGCAAAATGGTACTCTATGTCTTGATTAAGAACTGTTTGTCTCTAAATCTTCCAATTTCTCTTCCAATTCATCCAGCCAATCATATGCATTATGATCTGTCCATTCGCTGGACAAAAGAATTCACCCCTTTTGACTGAGCAGGTCAGGCCAAATTGATAGAAAACCAATTGATAAAATAAAAATATATAATATTGAATGGTTAGAACACACCATACAACAATAAATTTGTTGCCCATTTCCAACAGGTCCCCTATTACACAAATACAGCAATACACTCGCAGTCCTAGAGACAGAAGTCTATCTCATTATCCTAATTTGTATACAAGAAAAAAAATTTAAACAGATAAATTGAGTTCTAAATTATGAAACATATGATTTTAGAACTGGATTCCCAAACTCTATACTCTACTCTACTAAGAAAATATGTTCCTTACTCAAAGGGCCTTATTCATTGATTTGAAAGATGTAGCAGCCTTACAAAGTTTTGGTTCCCCCTTCACTCCAATGTGAAGTTTCAATATTAACTTCTCAACAATCTACATTGATCTCCTGTAAGTACTAAGTTTGCTCCTTCCGAGGAAAACAAGAAAAAATCTTGTTGAACAGAAATCCTTTACAGATCCCTCTGAATTGGACTTTACACCCACCACCTACAGTCACATAATATGTAGGCAAACCCATCTCCTGCACAAACTCCATATATATGAAAACGGTGAGGCTCAACAATTTGGCTTTATTTCACCATTCCCAATAACTTCAAAGATCTTTTAGTGGTAAGACCCATCATATGGTGCAAGGATATTTGCCCGGGTTTATTTCCTTCCAAATGTCCCTCAAAGCACTCAAACTTTGCCATGTTAGGCTCTTCTAATTCTGTCTCCAGCAGCGAGACCTTATACAGTTGAATTTTACAAATATATGTCCAGACCCATATTTTTCATAACATCAAAGGCACATCCCTCTTCTCACCTCTTGAAATTCAGCTAAAGACAAACTTCTGAACCCAACACCCCTATTTCAAAAAAAAATGCTTTACGTCCACATTTTTTGTCAGTTGTAAGATCCCTATTTCTGATTAAAACATGCTAGAGAAGCTCACTCACCTTAGATCCCGTTTCCACCATTATTGTTCTAGAAGATGGAAAATTTATGCAAGTATTTCCACTTCCCAATTCAGGACTCGATTCTTCATTTATAAGCTCTGGATTCTTCTGATTAATCATCTGGGTGTTGTACATTTATACTAAAGCCCTTGCTAGATGCAACTTTATTTTTTCCTTCGCTTCCTCCATTAGCAAATTTAAAAAAATGCGCATGAGGTGTCGTACTATATCTATACATCTATTTCAAATATTTCATGGTACTTGTTTCCTTCAAACCCAAAAGGTTGCTTCAAAGGGATTTTGCATTATTCAAAGTAGGAACCTTCCATAAATAAATACTTATGACTCTAATATTCAATTACCACCTTTCCTACTAACACAATACTCCTAGTGTCTCCGTTAATCTTCATACAACACTGAACCCCGACAATAAGAGTGTTATATTGGAACTTTCAGCACGTGGATTCTCCATTTACGGAATGAAAGCTTAGAAAAATTATCCTTTCAGAATCTTCATGCTGCACTTTTTTATTTCACGATTGATTAAAGGTGCTAATGTTATCTCCCTCTCTTCTTTCAAAATGGGGAAGGAAGCCGAAGAGTGGGGAGGGAAGACGTATGAAGAGCTCCATTTTATGACAACTACTTAAACAGCCTTTAACTGCAATGGCAATGATGCACTAAAGCATCGATCTGCAGACTCCTCAGCAATAGGCATAATGATATGCACATGGGCACACCCCAAGGAGAAAAACAGCACAGCAATTGATTTGCATCATACCAGATTTTGGAATCTGGAACGTGTTTACACACTTTAAATTTAATGTTTTAAGTTTTAACTATGTCATTAAACAAGAGGATGCTGGATTTGGATGTATTCAAGATAAAATGGTGTCAGTCATCAATATTCAAGACAAGCCATTGGTGTAAAAATGGTGAGCAGTTTATATTTTCACATACTGTATGAACAGGTGTCCACCGTTCACTTGCAAGCTCATAACCATTTGGATCCTCACCAGGAGGATGAAGAATCGATATGCAAACCCGGCCATCAGGATATACTGCAAATTGAACGGCTTTCATGTAGTATGAATCAAGGAAAAATAACAAATTACAAAAAAAGTAAAGAAAATAAACTAACCATTGGGATGCCATATCTCTGAGGTGAACTTCACTGAAGGTGGACTATTTGGGTAATTGGATGGAAAACTCATAATAGCATTGAAAAATCCCCCCTCGCTGAAAGAAGTCCAACCAATTGACAACAGAGAAACGTTAGTATAATTCCAACACCGACGAAGGGAAAGCAAAACAATGACATCAATAGAACATTTTGCTGGTGCAATCAGACAAACCCGACTAAGACGAAACCCGGTAGTAAACAGCAATAAACAGTAATATGGAAATGAAAAAAAAAACATAGAGGAATAAAAACAAATAAACATTAAAGAAATAACAACAAACGCGATGTTTTCTTGTGATTAGAATAGCAAGAAACCAAGTCACTAAATCAAGAAAACTGTTCAAGTAGGAATCAAATAAACAATTAAAAAGGCGATCTTCGGGCCGGTACCCAAACCCCAAAGGAAAGACAGAGCAGAACCAAAAAAAATCCAAACTAGGAAAGGAAAAACAATAAAGAATTGCGTGGGAGAGTCTCAAAATCTAAAGGCATAATACAAGAACCAAAAGGGGATTGCTTACTAGAGAGTATCAGGTGGTCCAATTATGGTGACACTCCATTCAAAAATGTTGCTTTCGTCGACCAAACCGGCGGAGAAGCCGTCGACGGGGTTTTTGCAAAGATCTGCGATGAAAGGGCAATCAGAACATCGCGGAGAATCGACGCCAAACAGGGACCTATTATTGCGCGGGGATTCGCAAAAGGAATACGAAAAAATATGAGAGAGAAAAAAAATATACCTTTAAGCTGTTTTTGAAGGAGAAGGCTGGCCTGAGATGCCATGGAAGGAGAAGGAAGAGAAGAGAAAAAGATTGTGTAATCTTTTCAAAACCGACACCTTCTGATTGATTTGAAATTATTTATAACTATGAATGAATACGAATGAATGGGGTTAAGGTCGTTCGAGGATTACACTGCCTGCGATTATTAGAACTGAGCAGCACCCATATTCGGTTTAACCCAACCCGGCCCAAATGCCACTTTCAACTGTTGCAATGTTTTTGGTTGAAGGAAGAAAAAAAAAAGGTGGGTTGAAGAGAATAGGGATAGAGAGATTTCAGATTTTACCTTGGGGGAAACTGGGGAGGGGAAGAAAAACATACTATTTTATTAACTTTATAAGGCAAAATGCTATAATGGAAATTCTAGAATTTCTAAACAATAGAAAAAATAATAAAAATTTAGAAAAAAATAAGTGATGGTTGAAAATGTTTAATAGACAGAAGTTCATAAAAGTTTGTTAAAAAATGTAAATGCGATCCAGAAAATACTTTTAAAAATTCTTCTCTAACACACTATGTCCGTAGATTATCATAAGCAACAAGCAACTCCAAGTTTTTTTTTTAAAGTACAGAACTGGTTTTTTTTTCTGTTTTATTTTTAAAACAAAATTTACTTGAACGTATTAAAAAATATATCATTTGTTTTGTGAAATAGCACTTAAAAAAGATTTAAAGAGACCTATTAGACCTATTATTGAAGTAGACAGTTAATTGGATAAAGTTTGTAGGTTTTTTTTATTAGATTGATCAATTTTGAACTTCTTATTACTATATAATTTCAAAACATTTATTTTCCTTTTTTTTTTTGAATAATTTTGATACAAATATTCTACTTTATTTAATAATTAAATATTTGAAAAATACACATTTAGTTAGTATTAATAATATTGTTGTTATTGGTACCAAATATTTTACATCAATTAAGAGTCAAATGTAATTTTTTTCAATTCTCTCTTACATATTTTAAAATAAAAAACTTTCAAACACAAATAATATCTTGCTGACTTTAACAAAATTATTTCAACTGAGTTGATGTCAGTTCTTAAAATCAAAACTCTCATAGTCCACAGACTGATAAACACTGTTCTAGTTACTTAAAAATTATGTTAAGAACATTTTAATGTGCATGTTTCTTGTAATTTACTAAAAATTTTTATAAAAAATGAAAGAAATTATAAATTTCAAAATAAATAATACTTCATATACAACCTAGGATATAATAATTGAGTTTATCTCTTGAAATTAGTTTTATGAATTGGGTCTAAAATTTAAAGTATAAACTTCCTAGTGGATTGGGTTATATGAATCTAAAATAGTTATGTTTTCAAGCAATATTGGACAGAACCGTTTACATTAGATTCCAGTTATTTTGCATACATTAATAACACATATCTATATTTATATTTATAATGAATACAGTTTCGTCCCATTTAAAGTAAAGTTTAGCCAAATGTCACGTCTTCTAGTATTTTTTTTTTTTTATAGGATACCGTACCCTTAACTAGTTAATTATATAAAGTTATTCATCTCATCCAATTTCAATTTCAATTCAGTATTTTATTTTTTTTCAAGTGAGAATTAGATTTTCCAAAACTGGTTGAAAGAAATGAATTAATGACTTACTGGAATTATAAAAATGTTTGATATTTTTTAGGTGCCGTTATACATAGAAAATGAACTAAGAACATTAAAATTCGAACAGAAGAGAAATGAATCCTGTGATGATATATATGTTTTTAAACTAATGACACCTAATAACCAACTAGTTGTCTTTCCATATAGAAAATAAATTTGTTATATCTAAATGAGTAGAGATATTATTCTAACCAAAAGAGATAATAGTTTCCATCAAGCTAAAGCATTTTCTCATTTTCTTATTTTCTAATTCGTCTTTTTATTCTATGTCCATGTGATCTCTTAAATTCCTATTAGTTTTAGGGTACTTGAAAATTCATACAAAATTACAAAAAAAGAAAATGAGACCAAATACTTCGAAAATTTTCTTTCGTGAAGATTTGCGCGAATCTAATATAGAATAAAATATGTATATACATTTCATTATATTTACTTATTTATATATATATATATATATATATATATATATATTTTTTTTTTATATATTTTTTAATATTGTATATTAATATAATATATTAAAAAATATATATATATTTTTTATAAAATATATATAATAATTAAATTTATATAT
>Ga0099822_1002929_pt1 | contig 21635 bp, 10 predicted proteins | sample CowpeawhiteBW_FD_76839 | JGI IMG/M metagenome (GOLD analysis project Ga0099822, IMG submission 76839) | Root nodule microbial communities of legume samples collected from California USA - Cow pea white BW | ecosystem: Host-associated > Plants > Roots > Nodule | place: USA: California | collected... | reverse complement strand
ATATATATATATATATATATATATATATATATATATCATCTTGACTTATATAACCAAGATCAACTTGACCTGAAACTATTATAAGTACATGTCTCATATCATTCCAATTTTAAGTATATTTTTTAATTTGATATTTTTTAAAAAGTTATATATATATATACATATATATAAAGAATTTTCTTTTTGTTGTTCATATTTATTTTTCAATTTAATATTTTAAATATTTTTTTTAAATAAAATAAATTATTTTATTAATATTATCTTTTAAGTTGTCATTTTCTTAATTTAACCATTTTTTATTTGACTATTTTTTTTTTAAAACTAACCATTATAAATGGAAATTAATTATTATAAAACTATAAAAAAAATTATATTTAATTTTATAATTATAATAATAACAATAATTATAATTTAATTTTTTTATTATACAAAAAGTAAATATTATGTTTTTACTATTTGATATAAAAAAATTGGAATTACTCTTTTTATCCTATTTTCTTTCAAAAATATCAAGTTGGTATGCCAATGTTTTTTAGTCTCAATTTAGTCATAATTTAAAAAAAAATGATACAATTTTGTCATTTTTTGTTAAATGTTTTGAATCAGATCAAAATTTTTTCATCATAATTGAAGCAGTGAATAAATGATGGTTTGCTAGTGTCAACTTTGATGAAAAAATTCTTATTCCATTTCAAGAAATTTAACCAAAATACCATGCATCAATTTATAAAAATCAGAATTAAATTGAAACTAAAAAAAAATAGTTTTAGAGAATCAAATTGAATTTTTTAACGAAAAAATAAACAAAAAAAGTAATTCAATTAAAACTTTGATATCCCAAAATATTTGTTGGAGATCCGTAACCGATCAAGAATAAATTGTAGTTATAAAAGGTTGAGTTTAAACAATTAGCAAAGCATTAAGTAAGTCAACCAAGGTGATTATGCACCTGACACAAGTCCAAGTAGATAAAAATCGATTTATTACCATTTCACACATATCCTAATTTGAGTATCGGTCTCTCGTTTGCATATACACTCCTTCTCGATTTGGAACAATATTTGCTACTTGGAGTTCAAAAACTTATCACGGAGTCTTTACACTGTGTTTTCACTTCGCAAGAATATTTTAAATGCTAAAGAAACAATAAAAATAAGAGTTATCGCTAAAATTAAAATTAAATTATGAAAAATATTATATTCCACTTCACATGGAATAATCTACCAAATACAACATATCAAAATAATGTATTGTGTTAGCATAAGAATATTTTCAAGTAGATATAGATTATACTTCACAAATATATTATAGAAATGAGATAATTAACTCACACTAATCAAATATTTTGTTTTATATCTTGTTTTATATTATGTCTGAATGAAGGATTCCAATAATTTCAAAATTTTAGAATATATAATATTTGAATTACTTTTAATTATTAATTCTTTTAAATATTTAATTTTGATAGTGCAATTAAAATATTTTTTATATTAATTTTTTCTTTAAATAAAATAATTAAATTTCTCTTTTTAAGATAAAAAATCGTTTTAAAAATATGTATTTTAAAAATCAAAATAAAAATATACATATCGGTCAAATTTAAATATTTAAATAATATTTAACAATTTCGTTTTTTTAGTACGTATACGTTGTATAACCTGAATGAAAACGGAGAGACTAGTTGTGAAGTTTCGAATTTTTTGGGTGAGTTTTAAATTATAGTATTTAATTATTTGAAATATTCCTTAAAATTTTTAAATTTCAATTTTTTTTTCTAAACAATTTATTTTACTTTAAACGATTTTAAAATCATTTAATAAATGAATTATTCAATTAGTTATTAGAATAAACATTCGTTTGAGAATTTACATTTGAAAAAGGGAAATTCTCGGATCAATAATTTTATGGCTTTATTTTCATAAAAAAAAAATATCGTAAAAGTCATTTGATTTTATATTTTGTTACATATACGAATAAAATAAATAATAAGTTTCTCTTATACATATCTCTTATATCTATCATATATTTTATATCTCATGTTTTCATAATTTCTACAAATTTTCAACACTAATACTATTTCATAATGTAATTATATAACTCATAATATTTCATATTGTAATATGAATATTAAAATTTCATAAGTTTGCATCTTAATTAAGTCCGCGTTAAACGTTCAAGATCAAAATGCAAACTCAAACGAATATTTAGTGTATTTGAATTAAAGATTTCGACAATTTCAATAAGTTGGAATACATAAATATTTGAATTGTTTTTAATAAAATTCTCTTGATTTTTTAAATATTTTGTCTAGATAGAGCAATTAAAATATCTATCATTTCAATTTATTTATTTTTGGATAAAATACTTAAATTTCTCTTTTGAAATAAATTTATTTTTAAAATATGCATTTTACAATTAAAATTTACAAAATATATTAGTAAAATTTAAATATTAAAATTACTTTTTTTTTCGATACGTATATTTATATAATATAATATGTAAAAAGAGTAAAACTGCTAATTTATCTAAGTCAATGTTGGGACTCAGTTCTTAGACTATTGGTCAATTTGACACATCTAATAAAGAAATAGGTGACTAATTGTGTAATTTTAATTTATTCCAATTTTTTTAGAGTAAATTCCAAATTTTAGTGTTTTAGTTATTTGAAATACTTCTTTAAATTTATAATTTTTATTTTATTTTCTCATCCAAATAAATTGTTTTATTTCAATGAATTTTAAATTTATCAGAATTATTTTTCTTAATTTTTCTGATACAAAATGTAATATTACTTTGTCCTAATTAGAAATAGTTTCTTTAGTATTTATATTTACATTTTTTTTATTATTAATCAATTTAATGTAATAATAACTAAGTTGTGATTTTTTTTGTAAACATATTTTTGAATTTTGTCGGATGGAAATAAAAATTTTCTTTTAGAAGGTCTTTGATTAACTACTATTACTTAATTCAAAGTAAATAGTTTATCTCTTAATATATAAATATTTATAAAATTTAACTTGTTAGACGTTTCTGATATGGCTATAACTTTTTAACACAACAAATATATGAATTAAGTTTTTTCAAAAAAGAAATTATTAACGATGTTAACGGTGTACTACGTGCCAGTCTCATTTTTTTTAAGTTATTTATTTTTTAATTTTTGTTTGTTGTCACGTGTTAGATCTCTGGTGTCACACATGATAAGGTACTGTCACGTGTCAGTGTCACTATAAAGTGTCATTGTCTTAATTTAGTCTCCACATATGTATATTTGATTCAATTTAGTCTCCACATATCATGTCCTCTTGATCCAAATTAGTCTCAATTCTTTTGTTTTTCAAAAATAGAAAAAATATTGTCTTTCTCTTAAAATGAATTTTATTATTTATATGAATGTTATATTGATATTTGTCATTAAAAATGACTTACAAAAATAAGTAGATATTTACATTAAAATTACCAGTTATAAAAGTCATAAATAACCGAACATGGGTTAACAATAAAAAAATATTGTAATATGTTATAACATAACTTTTAATAAAAAAATACCAAGACAATGACATTTGATAATGGCACTAACATGTGACAGTACTTTGTCACGTGACACTAACAGTGTGCCACATGTCACACTAGGGATTTGACATGTGACAAAAAAAATGAGAGATTGCTACGTGGCACATCGTTAACGGCGTTAATATTTTTTTTTTCTAAAATGGACCTAATTGTGGTACTTCTTCAAAAATTGTGGCGCAATTGATATTTTTTTTAAGAACAAGTACCAAACTGTAACAAACAATATGGACATATTTTAAACATTATTTTATACACTCTAAAATGTTGGAAATTATCATATTCTTAATTTATAAAGTTGATTAACAAAATAATATGAAAAAAAATTAGACCTATCAATTTTTTTTATTAGTCACATAGAGTAAGATACATTGTGTTTCATGATTAAATGTTATATATTTTTCATTTATTTTCTTTAAAAAAATTATGTATATAATGTATTATTTCCTTTGTGTTTTTTTTTTCACTCATTTTAAATTTCAAATTTAAAAGTTTAAAATATAATTTATCACAGTCAACTTAATACACAAGAAAGTTAATTAATATCTCAAGAATATTAATTGACAATCTTTTTTCTTTTATTTGCTTACATTTTCAATTTTGTACTAAAACTCAAAAGAAATAATAACATTTTTTTCTTAAATATTTTATTTACAATAGTGCGCATGTGTTCAACTTCTATAATAACAAAAAATAATAAAATTATAATTATAACTAATTATAACTAATTTTTATTTATTTAATTTAAAAAATATTAAAACAAAACAGTAGTTATATATAAAAATTAACTAAAAATAAAATTAGAAAAATGTGAACATAAAAAAGTAAATCTTTTTATATAATAATATAGGTACTATAAAAAAAAAGCAATGAAGATATTTTAACATAAATAACACAACTATTCATATTCCTTAGTTCATATATTATTTTCTAAAATAACCTAACGAATAAAATTGAAAGCAATACACATTTTCTTTCTTAGTGAAAAAATAATTTTTTTTTAACCGTGAATATATAATTTATTATATTTTACTTAATTTTAAAACAAATTATCAACCATAAAAGAAAAAAAAAAGTTATCCACTTGCATCGATATGAACGACAAAAGATAACGTATATTAACTTTTACAATGAATACGATAAAAGTCAATTTGTCCGGGTAAACGATATAATATGCTTTTATTTAACAATGTCAATATACATTTTTTTTTCTGACTTCACCATTTCAACTTTAGATAAATTTAATAAAAAAATATATCTTTCTAAAAAAATTATGATTTTTTTTTAAAATTTATTGCATGCATATTTCCACGATCATAAATACAAGTTTAGTCAGACTCAAATGCAATGGCATGAAAAATATAATTAAAAAAGTATAGTAAAGTAAATGAAAAAAAAAATAGAGAAGAATGATTGGGAAAAGTTAAGGGCAGTAGAAAGTGAAAAAGAAGAGTGGAGGGTCCCATTGAAAGAGTCGGAAGCGGAGAGGAGAGAGAGGACGAGGAAGAAGGAACATGTCAGGCGTTAGAAATGGGCGTTGTTGTTTTGTTGGTGTGCCCACCCCTCACCGTCATTCCTCTCTACTCCTAAGCCTCTACTCCTCTTCTTCACCACTCTATTAATCTTCTACTTCTTATTCTTATTCATATTCTTATTATTACCGCACGCACCACCATACTCCATACTCTCTTCTACTCTTTTCAATTCAATTGATGTGGGTCAACTGAGAGAGCTGAGGGTCAATTTAGGTCTTTCTTCACTTAATTCACTTTCAAATGGGGAGCAGAAGCTACTCCGCCAATCCCGCCGATTACAAGCTTCTAGAAGAAGTTGGTTACGGCGCCAGCGCCACCGTCTACCGCGCAATCTACCTTCCCTACAACGAGGAGGTCGCCGTCAAGTGTCTGGATCTGGATCGATGCAACAGCAATCTCGACGACATAAGGAGGGAGGCGCAGACCATGAGCCTCATCGAGCATCCCAACGTTGTCAGGGCTTTCTGCTCCTTCGTCGTGGACCGCAGTCTGTGGGTGGTCATGGGATTCATGGCGCAGGGCTCCTGCTTGCACCTCATGAAGGCGGCGTATCCCGAAGGATTCGAAGAGGCAGCCATCGGATCTATCCTCAAGGAGACTCTCAAGGCGCTCGAGTACCTCCACCGACATGGACACATTCACCGCGATGTTAAGGCTGGGAATATTCTCCTCGATTCCAACGGCCAGGTCAAGCTCGCCGACTTTGGAGTTTCCGCTTGCATGTTCGACACCGGCGACCGCCAGCGCTCCAGGAACACCTTCGTCGGAACTCCCTGCTGGTGCTTCACTCGCTTCGGTTACGGTTTTGCTGTTCCTCTTTTTGCGCTCCGTTATATGATTTTCATGTTTTAGTGTTCATGTTTTTTCGCAGGATGGCGCCGGAGGTGCTGCAGCCTGGAACCGGATATAATTTCAAGTCAGTTAGTGCTCTTTTTCTTTTGGATAAAACGTGGAGATTTTTAGTGTTGTTTGATTGGAATTGGAGTTTAGTCTTGTTAGCTTGTTAATTTATGTTGACCTTTAGTGTGGACCGTATCATGCGTATTTACTAAATAAAATCCAATTCTAATTCTGATTGAAGAAACATAGGAAGTACTTTAGTAACTTTACCTAAGTTTTGTTTGGTGGTTTGGATTAATTGTGACAGAAATTTGGTTTCTTGTTTGTTTGAATTGTGTTGGGTTTGACAGAGCGGATATTTGGTCTTTTGGAATCACGGCGTTGGAGTTGGCTCATGGTCACGCACCTTTCTCCAAGTATCCTCCCATGAAGGTTTGTCAAAGTGGTATTTATTTGCTGCAGCGTGTTCAGAATGGTTATGTTCTTTGGGTTGTAGGTTTTTGTGATTTGTTGTGGTGTGCGGATGAAATAGGGATTCACAGTTAGTTTTTTGTGTAGGTTCTTTTGATGACAATTCAGAATGCACCTCCGGGGCTTGATTATGATCGTGACAGAAAGTTCTCCAAGGTATGGGTGTTCTTTCTGCCTAGACCAATACTTCGGTATTAAATGCATTTACCATCAAGGATTATTAAATGTGAACACACAAACATGATAGTGACTATGTTTCTGCTAAACAGACACAATAAAAAAAATATTGAACAATTTAATTTTCTTGTCAATGTATAATTAGATGAATTGTTAAAATATATCAAATTTAGCGTAATAGAAACGTGGACACATGGAAATGCCATGCTTGTGCTTTCACTATTGATAATAAGAATAATAATCATTATTATTATAGTTGGAGTAGTAGCAGTCTAATTAAAGTATTTCCAGTTGTGCCCAGTCTTTTAAGGAAATGGTTGCTATGTGCCTGGTAAAAGATCAAACAAAGAGGCCATCTGTGGAGAAGTTGCTCAAACACTCCTTCTTCAGACAAGCTAAGCCTCCGGAACTTTCTGTTAAGAAATTATTTGCTGATTTACCACCACTGTGGAACCGTGTCAAATCCCTCCAGGTTTGATGTCATGTGCACTTCACTGCATGTCTGTTATATAAATTCACTTAACCAGTTTCTTTTCCTGTGCTTGACAACGCAATAACCTTGCAGCTTAAAGATGCAGCTCAGCTAGCACTGAAGAAAATGCCTTCTGCAGAACAAGAAGCTATATCTCAAGTAAGGCTGATATTAAATTTTATTTGTCACGTGATGAGATATATAGTCAATGAGCCATAAGAGCATTTTCAAGAATGACTGATGTTATCCAAGTTTACCCCGCTCCCCTTTCCTTGATACTGGTTTCCTTTTCTGCTTGAAACCTTGATAGCATATTCAAGTTTGGTTGATTGGTACAGTGCATTACATACTTAAAATGGTATAACTCTGGTTGATCTTGCTTCAACATTTTTCGATTTACTCTTGTACTGTAAGTTAGAACACACAATTTGGAGAGTGGCACTCATTCTCCTCACTTTCTTACTTTGGATATCCATCTTTCACGCCACTCCGGCAGTTGACTTATGAATTTCTCTATCAACCTTTTTAAATTGTCCTTCTCTTATCTTTATATATATGCTCAATCTTCTTAATCAGCCATGTCTTTCAATCTATCCTCATTTTTCATCTTTTATCTATATCTCAATTAAACTTTACTAGTTATTTTTTGAGAAATTTTCAGTCAAAAGCTAAAAGTAGCCTTGCATCACTATTTAAATTGCTCATTATAAATCCAAAATTGAACATTTATTTTTATCAATTTGCAAACTAAAATACTGAGGTGACCATTTCAACACTTATGTACAATAACCAAGATTTCCTGCTTATTTGCCTTGCTATGAAATTTTCTTTGTTAATAAGTACTTTTTTGAAAAACATTTCTACAAAAAGCTTTATTATAAATAAACAATTCTGTCATAAAATTACGTTTTTCCTGCTTGTGCATTGTTTCCTTGGAAAATCTCCAGTTTCCAGTTTATTACACCTCTTTAGTCTTTACAAACGAGAGGAATTTATGCAATTGGTCCCAGTCCTGAAAAAGGCATTTGCAATTGAGATTGAAAGATAGCCATTTATTTCGGAAGCTTGGCTTTTGAAGTTTCTCAGTTAAAATCCTAGAACACGTATATCAAGGAAAAATAGCCTTGTTACTTTTATAACCATTGAAATCTAATCCACTTATTTATTTTAATTTCTAGAGTGAATATCATCGGGGAGTTAGTGCATGGAACTTCGATATTGATGACTTGAAAGCTCAAGCTGCATTGGTATGCTAATTTCTTTTAGATTGTTTTTACTTGACTAGTTTTTCTCTTGACCTGAACAAATGTCTTCAATTTTACCAGATGCAGGACGATGATGATATTGCAGAGATGAGGGAAGAAGATGAAAACAAATTCTTCAGCTCTTACAAGGTTTGGTCAACTGTTCTAAACTTTCTATATCTCAAAAAGGATTTTTAAAATCATTGTTGTTTGTCATGACAGGGTACAAGTGATTTCCAGTTTTCTATTGACAAAAAGAATTCAAATAACTTGCAACAAGATGAGTTTGCAGTACAAGTAGGTAGTAACGACATACCACAGAGTGAGAAGAGAAATGGATCAGTGGCTGAAGCAACAACATCTTCTACTTTAGAGAATGATATCGGAACAAGCAAGATTAAATCACAATCAGTGAAACTTGGTAAAACCCAAAGTGGACCCCTGGTGCCAGGATCAGTGCTTGGTCATTCTTTATCTGAGAAAGGGCGTGCGTTTGAAAGGTAGATTGTATTTTCAAATATATATTTGTTGTTTTTATATTAGGCTGGTGTTGGTAGTTTGAGAGAAAATGGAATAGAAAAGGAAAGGGACGGAAGGAATGGAAATAACTTGCCTTCCCTATATTTGATGATCAAAGGGAAAGGAAATGTGGGGTAAAAAAAGTGTTCCAGTGCATGTGCCTCCCCACCCAGTGAAGGTCTGAGTAGGGTACATGTATGCAGCCTTACCTTTGAAAGCTGCAAGGCTGTTCCTAGGACCTGTGACCTAGGTCACAAGTGGCAAGCTTACTACAGTAACAAAGCTTACCCTCCAAAAACGAGGGGTTAAAGAGTTAAAATTATTAGAGCAAAATTTCAATATAACCCTTCCAGACATTTTATAACTTCTAAATTTATGGCATAAAACAGGAAACAAGGATAGTTTTCAATATAAAATTCCTTTATTACCTTGTTTCCCCTCAAATAAGTTGTAAGAGGGGCAATGGTTCCTATTATATAATGCCCTTACCTTTGTATTATTTTAGTAGCCAGGGAGCTATTTTCTTCCACGCCACTCATCGTACCTTGTGTATTTAGGCTCTTAAGTGAAGAAAGATGAAAAATAGTAGGCTTTGATGTTTTATTATTGAAGATGTAATGCTTTATATAAATTATAGGACCATGACCTGGTACTTTCTTAATTTGCAAGTTTAGATACTTTTTATTTTGCCTTGACTACTGAGAATTGGAACTGTTTTGTGCTTGCTAAATTTGTTGGAAGTATTGGTCCTAGAAATAAAGGACATAAATTTCTCAATTTCAAGGACAAAAATAACATTTAGAAGTTACCTTTATGTAAAATAAGATCATGAATATAAACTGTATATATTGTAAAAGATTAAAAAGTAAAATTCCTATGAAAAGGAGGATGAGTTAGTTATATTGGTTCTGTACTTTATATCTTTCAAAGCATTTCAGTTCCACATTGGTTTTTGGTTTGAGCATGTGTATATACCCTAGTACGGAAAGTGTGGATCAGCTGGAGGGTAAACCTTTGTTAATTTAGAGGAAACTAAGATAAACAACAGTAAAATCATTAGAAGGATTTAGAGGTCAATGGTTTGCCTAAAAACATGACTCACAATAGAATAATATTATGATGATGTTTGATTCTTGTAGTGAACCATAATATAAAATGAATTGGTTATGGTCGTAGTTGTTGAATATCATAGAAATAAATTATGCTTAAATATTTTTTATAGGGAGTACCGTAAGGTGATTCCCTTCATGTGTGTAAGCAATGGAGATAGTAAGGCTCTAAAACGGTTAAATTGTACATAACTTTTTAATCTTGACTTGTTAAATGTTTAAATAAACTTTTTTGAGATACTAAATTAAGAAGCTCAAAGTTTGAATTCAGATTTGTTATATAAATCTTAGGTTTTACTTTTAAAACTCATGAATAGCTTGTGTTTTTTTCTGTATCAATGACAAATCCTGTAATTTAGTAAATTATAAATATATAGAGAACTTTAATTTAATTTGTTATCTTTTACTACCCACAAGTTACCTGCCTTCGTTGTGTTGCACTTTCCTCAAAATCTTACTGCATCTTCTACAGTAATTCTTGTGTGATCATAGTGGCACAACCAATTGAAAAGCTTTGGATGTACTAGATTTTATGATAATATAATCCAATGGTCATCCACCGGAAAGTTGCGTGAGTGTAACTCGCATCAATATGAGTTGATTCATGTGTGTGCAAACACCTGCCAAGTTGGGACGCATTCTCCATTTGGAATTTGCATTGATAGTGTGAAACAGCCTTTAATTTCGAAACTATGTGTGGTGACCTATAAACAAGACAATCATGCTTATTTTATTTTTACCGAGTTCTAGTAAGTTCAAAATTTATCTTTGTAATTTGCGTGTTTTCTGAATAATGTTCTTTACCCGTTCTATATTTATCGAGTTGTCCATAAATGCACCGTGTAAAATGTGTAGTTTTAATTTTGAATGAATAAATCTAATGTGTGCATTTTTGTTCCGCACTTTATGCTGCTTGGTGACTGAGGTTTTCATGTTATCAATAATGTGATCTTTGGCTTGTTAAGATTTGTAATGCTCTTACTTCTTTAGGTTTGAGAATGAAAATCAGTTGTCAGGTGAGAAAAGTAATCGTGATATTCGACGAGCTCCAAGCTTTAGTGGTCCATTAATGCTTCCAAACCGAGCTTCAGCAAATAGTTTATCTGCACCAATAAAATCTTCTGGAGGTATTTGAATCATCATGTACACCGTAAGGCTATTTGTACAAGTTCTAGTATATTTTAATCGGCCATCTTAAATCTCGGTGTTGATTCTGTTCCCCAATTCTTGCTAGGATTCAGAGATTCCTTGGATGATAAGTCTAATAAGGCTAATCTAGTGCAAATCAAAGGACGGTTTTCAGTGACATCAGAAAATTTAGATCTGGTGAAGGTATGTCTTTTCTTAATAATCAATTTGTCCCTTTCGACAACCTTAACTGACTTCATGTTATTGCGTAGGATATTCCTGTAAGTTCAGTTTCACGCCGATCGTCACAGGTTGGTTGATGATGTAATTGATTATTGTTTATATTTTGATGTTTTTTCTTATCCCTCGGATGACATTATCTTCCGCTTACATTACATGCAGGGGTCTCCAATGAGGAAATCTGCCAGTGTTGGTGATTGGATGGTGGATTATAAACAAATGGTTTGTACAATTTCCATTGGCCCTATACCCAAATTCCAGTAACATCCTTTTTTTTTTTTTTTTAATATTTGGATTCTTTGGTTTGTTACATTTGTGTGGGTTGTTTTATTTATTTTTTTTTTGATTTTATTTCTTTTGTGCGTATGACGAGTTTGTTGTTTTTTTTTTTTTTTTTTTTTTTGAATATTTGGATTCTTTGGTTAGTTACACTTGTGTGGGATGTTTCATTTATTATTGTATTCGATAACTAATACTTCTCCGTCTTTCATTGGATGTATTTCTCTTCAGCCAATTGGTCAGTCCTCCAATGATTCTGCCAATATGAATATTCCTGCATCATTTCTAGTGCCTCATCTTCATAATCTTTTCCAGCAGACATCTATTCAACAGGTGAGAGAAGCTTCAAGTTCGAGCAATGACATAATTTGCTTGAGTTTGTCTGCTGAAAAACTGATAATTTTGAAATGTAACTTCTACCAATTTATAATCATACTGGAAAGTTCTCTTTAATTCCAGGATCTTATAATGAATATTTTGAATGGCTTGCAATCCGCAGAGGCAATTGATGGTGAGTGAAGGATTTTTCATTGGTTATGTTTGAGAATCTTTTTTCCTTAATATTAGATGAACTAACGAGTACAAAACAATCAATTTTTTCAGCTTCTCAGAATGGAAAGTTGCCACCATTGCCTCGCAATTCAGAAAACAATGGAAGTGTAAGCAAATTTCGTTAGATTAATTCTTTTCACTTGTTCGCGCAATTTTTATTAACTACTGTGTATGTCAATTTTCTGCTCAGAGCTAGTCACCTTTTTTTGTGACAAACCTGCAGTAGAACACACTGATTTTTCATCAGCTTTATGTCTTACCTGGCATTTGCGTCATTTTACAGGTTGACACAGCAGTTTCAGAGAGGGAACTGATGCTGCTAGCCAAAATTTCAGAACTTCAATCTCGGTTAGTAAATATCAGCTCATAAAATATGCTTTCCTGGTCACCCTTTCTCTCTGCTTCACGAAGTTAACACACCTTCTGTCATTGTATTATCAGGATGATTAATTTGACTGATGAACTAACTTACGAGAAGTTAAGATACGTGCAGGTTAGTTTCTGTACAAGATTTTATATTTCACCATCTGTTCTGGATTTTCTTCTGCTACTTGCTTGGATTACATAAATTTCATATCCAAGCTGAATCCATTTAAAATTGAAGCATTGAAGGTGCCTGTGAAACTAACGATCGATCTGGTTATCGCTTTGAACAGTTACAACAACAGGTAGCTGCTGTCTACAGCCAAGAACAAAATGGGGAAAGAGAGGAATATGCATGAAGGTTGATAATTATGATCCTCTTTGATGAAGTACATGTACGATGTACATGTACATCCAGGCGAGTGATCAATCATGCTTTGGACTCCAATTCTCTGTTTACCGAAGGAGAAATAGTCCTTGGTAAGTGTCATATATATTTCTGATCCAGCCTTGCTTGTGTTCAATATCAATAAGCCTTTGTGACTATCTAAGCCCAGCTAGTGCAAATGATATGTCATAGTCAATCTCATTATTTATTTCATTTAAAAATTCAGATGTAAATAAGCTTCTCTTCTGTATCCTTCTGCAACGTCCCATGTTTGCAGTTTAATCCGGAATTCTCGTGATAACTCATAAGAAAGTTGTGGGGATTACCCCGTGCCAGAAATAACACCCCTACTACATATTGAACTCTTTTTATTATTATCCTTAAACTATATCGGATTTGAACTTGTATAGGCTTGTTGTATCAAATAGGTTCTGTATCAAATTAAACTCAGCATGCTAAAATATTCTCGTTCTACTATTCTATTTACGTTATAGCATCCAAGTTAACAATTTAATTATGTTACACGAGCCAGCATTAAGCAATTGATTCTTCAATTAGGACCACATTTTCAACCTAAAAAGGAAAGGTCATTTTTATGATACAATATTTGTTGTATAACTTTTTTCATGTGCCATTGTTTTCCGTTTGATATGGAAGTGTTGAAATAACTTTTTTGAGGTCTTCATGTTTTTCTTAAAAAATCTTGTATAATTACCATGCTCTTGTAAAAGGTGTCTTTTAATTAAGAAAATATGTTTTTCCTAAAAACCCAAATAAAAAGTTACTCGGAAGTAATTCTTGGTAAATTTACTTCAATAATTTTTCTTAGATTAAAATTTATTAATGTAGCAGTTAAATATGATTTGGTACTAATTCGATGATTATGTACACTATATGTTAGAATAATTGTATATTTACAATTAAAAAAATTTTATAATTAGTGTTGCATTTCTTTAAAAATATTGTTTGTTAAGTTAAATTTGTAAAGAAAGTACTTGTTTTAAAACTATAAATAGTATTATGTTGTTGGATACGTATGTTATAAGGTCAAATTGAGTTAATGGATACGTATTTATTAGTTGGTCGTCCATGCATATATGAATCGAAGAGGAAAGTAACTACCCTCAATCGATAGTGGAACTGGAAATATTATGAATTTTACATCGATTTAAAGAATTTCATCTTTATTTTATCTGTTGGACCAAACAAACATAAAATTTGTACAATTTTTCCCCTCTTCTGAAAAACCTCGGACTACTATTCGGCTTTAAAACGTACTACTGACACTTTTACTTTATCAAACAACTGTTGTACCCACTCATATCGTACAATCTTCGCAAACATTGACTTTCCTTAGCTCCAACAACCATCTACCACAAATTTTAACTTACAAAATTTCTCTCATCTTCATTACTGTTCTTAGATGACAAAAATAACAACAAATTCTTTTTAATATACTGTGTTGTTGACGTGCTGACAAAAATTGAGTCTAAATTTGTGTTTAAGATGTTTTTCTTCTAATTTTGTAATTTCTAATCAATTTTATAAAATAGCTTTTTAAAAAACCTATATTTAGACTGGAGTCAAGTCCTCTACTAATTTGTTTTAGTGATATCGTTTTACTGAATCTTCAAAATACACAAAAAGAAAAGAATTTGGAGATTTTAGAGTGTTTGTTTGTTACGATTATTTTATAACTTTGATTGACTTAATTTTTTTTAATTCATCATTGATACAGAATTTCTATTAATTTCGTTGATAAATAATGTTTACGAAAAATTTTCAGGCATCCCATTGAGCTAGCCATGTGATGTGTCTGGAGAAGTTTGGTGTTTTTCTTCCTGGCCGCACATGATAATGCAATACTGTGACGCAATTATACACACAGAGACACTCTCAATATAAGAAGAAGAAACCTCATAAACTAATATAGTTTGCCAACTGGCTCATGTGCACATTATCAGTGCATATAGTTGTCAAGTTTATCTGTTTCTTTGTCTTTAACCCTTTACACTCACCACTACTTTCTCACCATCACATTATTCAATATTCTTCTTCTACCACTATCTTATTTTCTTGTCAAACATGATCATTAAAAAATTAATTTTAAATCTAATTTTACAAAATCGATTTAGAAGATGAATTTATATTTATTTTTATATATATATATATTAATGAATTCATGTGAGACTTTCAATATTAACCATATCCCTTTTACAATGTTTGAAAATTTGAAGAATTAAGATTGACTCATTTATAAAGATAGAAAAGAAAGTAAAAAAAATTGTAAATTCAACTCTTCAATCAGAACAGAACTAACATATTACTACCGGTTAATATTTGTCGATAAAAGAAACTACGTTTTAAATCTAGGTCTTTTTCAGAAGAACAAATCTAATGAATGAAAACCAACTATATGAAGTAATAAATTGTATCATGTAGGAATTATAATACTCTAAAAATTTTGACTCAGAGAAACAAGGGCACCCAAGTAAATTGACCTTGAAAGTGTGGTTTTTTCTGGATCTCATTACGAACCCTCCATTGGGCGTATCTGAGTGGTCCTAGATTATAACTCTAAAATCTAACGTGAGTGTGACTCTGAGAAGAACCAAGATGGCCAATCTTTCAAGTCCCAACAGAATGTTGGCGTTTCTCTTCCTCACATTGGTCCAAATCCAAAGCAAGGTTTTTTGCTACCAATACAAAGTTGGAGATCTTGATGCTTGGGGCACACCCACCTCATCAAATCCACAACTCTACAAAAAATGGTCCACGCATCAAAATCTCACAATCGGAGATTCCCTTCGTAAGTTTACACTATTTGCTATATCCTATGTTTTTCACTTTGGTTAACAAAAAGGGTACAATACAATACAAATCTTATGATCTCATGTGTTATCATTGTATATGCTTACACAGTGTTTCTGTACCCACCAAGCCAAGATTCAGTGATTCAAGTCACCGAAGAATCCTTCATGAAGTGCAACATCAAAGACCCTATCTTGTACATGAACAATGGCAATTCTTTGTTTAACATTACATCAAAGGGCCAATTCTACTTCACTAGTGGTGTGGCTGGCCATTGCCAGAAGAATCAGAAGCTTCATATAGCTGTAGGTGAAGGAATAATCTCAGAAAATGTTGATTCTGCAGATGCTGCTCCTGCATCTGCACCCTCTTATCCCACAGTATTTGGCAATATTCCTGTAGCTGCTTCTACCTCAACACCAGCAACCTCAACCTCATCTCAACTCACTTCAACCTTTCAAGTTCTCATCATTGGATTTCTGATATCTGCATTCTTTTCTTCCTTATGTGAGTATTAGCTACGTGACAATGTCAATGTCAATGCTCAATGCTCAATGATTCATTTGTTGAGTTTACCCTTTTCATATAATGATTCTTTCACCATTGTAATACTTTTGTGATTGGAGATTTGCGTTATACTGTTTCAATCCTTCATTTATCAGAGACAAATTTGACAAATGTTGTGCTGAATTATTGTCATTCTCTTAAAAGATCTTATGAGTTATGAAATAATCAGATGTACAGTATTTCATATTCATTATGGTGAATTATCGACATTCTGCACTATCAAACAAAAATAAGAAAAGTTAAAATCAATTCTATATATATAAATATATCCAGAGACATAATTTCAATTACTTAATTTGAAAAAACAGATAATGACCCAAAATAGGAGGTGGGGGATCGAAGAACTATCTTTTTTTTTTCTGTTCTTCACAAGAAATTAGACAAAATTACACGTGTTAAGAGACTGGTATCTGTGACCGACCATTTGTTTTTTAAAAATAGGTGGCACTGAAATTCTAGAGACTTTTCAGTGTACTATATAGTGATAGAAAATCTTTTAACTTTGGAATTAAACCACTGTGTTAATCAAACCCCACTATGTTATAACTTGTTGGAGAGAGAAAAATCTCACAGAATGTGTGACTGAGGTAGCAGAAGAAAGCCCTGAAAAAAAGGAAAAGTTTCTAATCTTTGAAGGTCTAAGCAGAGTGATTCATCCACTGCTACAAGAAGCAGGTACCTGCAAATTCATTTTGAAATTGTAATTGAAAACTGAAAATGCTATGATCATGGTTCATGATCTGATGAACACTATTGACTAAACTGTTCTTGGTTAAAAAGGATCGAGTTGTGATAATCTTTGAAATGGAGGAAGTGATTGGAGCCAGATTGTACTGTTGCTCTAATTGTAGAAACCATGTTGCTCTTCACGATGATGTGATTTCTAAGGCTTTTCAGGTGAACACTGTTCTCAGTCAGCTTTAACTCTTATTCTGTTATCAATTTCATTTGATCTGTTCACTTCACAGCATACCCTGCTATCATTGATCAAACAAGAGAACCATTCTACTGTCACATGATATGATTGGATTTTTGGAAGAAATTTCAGTTTGCTTCCAATTTATTCATTTTTAGTAAGAGTAATTTTCTAAAAGCAACACAAAACTTTTCCCATCTTATGAATATGATGAATTTGAGCACAAAATCTTAAGTTTTATACATCCTGTATTTTTATTCACATCCCCTCCATTTGTTAAACGTTAGACAAAACTCCTTCCATTCTGAAAATACGTCACCATCATTCTCATATGAGAAAAGTTTTAAAACAGAATTTGAGTATTATAAAATAATAATAATAATAATAAACTATTTCGAATTCAAAATTAAAATACTGCATTAAAATATTTTTCAAAAATTTATCGATGAGATGGAATAAAACTATTTTTAAAATATGTTTAATGAACTGAATAACAAAAATGAAATGACAGTTTATTCATTTAATTATTAATTATTCATCTGCATTGATTTTTTTTTTGTTGCAATACTTTTGAAACGATTCTGATAATCATGCCATCAATAATTATTAATTTTTTTCCATTACTCCAATGCTAAAAATTATGTTATCGTTCGAATATTAATAGTTTCAAGTTTTACCAATTGTAGAGATAATTATTTGTAATGTACACAGAGAAGGGAGTTGTGTATAAGAAATATAAAAACTTTTGTATATTACCCAAAAAAGAAGGGCACTTTTCTAAATTTTGTTTGGAAATGTATCTTATCCACAAAGCCTGAAGAGTTTTGCACATGTTTAATAATAGAAGGAATTTTGTTAAAAGAAGCGAAAGATAAGAAGAATGATAAGGTGAAAAGTTTTTGTTTATGGGAAAGTTAGTAAGTCCAATTTATTTTCAGGGGAAAAGTGGAAGAGCTTTTCTGTTTGGTCATGCATTGAATATTAGTGTGGGATCAAAAGAAGACAGAGAACTAATGACTGGTCTTCACACTGTGGCTGATGTCTACTGTTCTGACTGCCATCAAGTTCTTGGTTGGAAGTATGAGAGAGCCTATGAGGAATCTCAGAAGTACAAAGAAGGAAAGTTTGTTCTTGAGAAGGCTAAAATTGTCAGGGAAAACTGCTAGTACCTTCTCCATATTGTAAGCATTTGACAGTGCTTGTTATGTGTTTGTGTATATGCTCATTTCACCATTTTTTGTTGTTTTCTGTTTATTCTCTCAAGTTGTGACTCATCATGAAAAGAGTATATTGAAAATCCATGTTATTGAAGACAGTAACATTTTGATTGATCAAATTGAAGAAGATCTGGGAGGATTTCACAAATTGCCTGGGAATATCAAGTTGGAAGAAGGTATAATAATTTGGATATGTTGTTTTATGCATCTTGGACCAGCTTGGGGAACCTTGGTGATGCGATCATCAATCACTTTTTCTTTTCCATGGAAACAGTTTCAATTTAAAATAAAATCTTAAGAAGTTTTTTTTTCTTTTTTTGTGGGTGAAATTTGTATGGTATCCTAATAATTTAATGTATGGAAAAATATCTGATATGGAATGATGTGATATGAGGGTACAGTTGGTTAGTGTGTCACTTTTTTCACAGAAAAACGACATTTCAGCTGATTCGATCACCAGTTGAAGGTACCACATTCGATCAAGAAATTAACACTGGGTCTCCCCCAAAGAACCTTCAGAAAACAGATAACAGAGCCTAAGCTCTTACAATGGGGGTAATTTGTATTTCTGCTCAAACAACAATTCTAAAATTCACCAATTGATTTCATTATATTTGCGTATTTTTTAAATAAGAACAATATATAAATTATTATGAGGATTAGAATCAATATTTTAAGACCAAAAACAGATATTACCTTTGATAAACTATAAGAAGTGCTGCTCATGGGAACCCGGTAGCTGGTCGAATGCTAAATCAACACAAATAATCAGAAACAAAATATACAGACAGATAACACTTGGGAACTTCCTAATTAAGGGAAGGACCAAATATATATTATATATTATATATATATATCATTATTCTAAACCATCTCCACATGTCGCTATCTGTTTGATTGATTCAATTGAAAATAAGAAAAATAAAAACTACAAAAACCACGACAACCTATGCATCTAACAATTTTAATTGTTCAACCAGTCAATTTTTTTAGACGGAAGAATGAAACACCACAGAATTCCCTATTTGCAGGTCTTATCTTCATGTATCCGTAAGATTATTAGGCAAGCTTCATTCTAATGAACTGAGCTCCACAAATAAGCTGGCCTGAGGGTGCAATCCTGCTTCCTTCAAAGACAATGCCAGTTTTTCTTGTCCATAAACAACCCGTGGAAAATTGGATACCAGACTGTAACTGTCGGCTTCTAAACTTCCCAGTGAGTCAACATAGTCATATAAAGACTGAAGTGTCGCGGTGCTGTGGAACCTCCTTCCCTTACGTTCACCATTTGGAAACCGTACCAGAACCTATCCATTCATAAACACAGATGTAATTATCATGTAAATTACAACACAGTCAAACAAAAACTGAACTGAAAAGAGAGATACTAAAGAGGGAGGCTAAAGCAATTTCAAAACATACAGAACTAGAAGTAAAGATCATTCATCATGTATATAAGTGAAACCATCAAGAATTTTAAGTTCAAACTTATCATATGAATTAAAGCTGAGATCTTGAATACAAGTGAAACTATATAAGCTGAACCAGTTATTATATAAACAGATGAAAGATGCTGGCTAAAGGAGAAATAAAATCACAGCTAAATCTTCTAATACTGTACCTGTGTAACATCAGGTCCTTTTTCAGGTTCTTCACCAAGAGACTGAGCTTTCTCTTGACGCATTTTAGCTAATGCAGCTTCTTTCTCTGCAGCTTCTTGTGCTGCTCTTTCACGAGCCTCTTCCTCCTCTTGGCGTTTCCTCTCAGCTTCAGCAGCTTCCCTTGCAAGACGTTCTTCTTCTTCTCTCCTCTGACGTTCCCTAGCCTGAACATATATACAACATTAATCCATTGCACTAACAGGCCTGGTCTTTCGATAAAGGCCTCTGCAAAGAAAGTTGAGATAGACAAAAACAGCCAAGCCATTGTGTGCAGAACACAAAAAGTTATACGAAACAAGAAAAAAAACACACCCATAAACTGCAAAACAACATACTTGATCAGCTTCTAGCGCAGCCCTGTATGCAGCATCTTGCTCTTCCCTTAAGCGCATATTATTTCGTCTTTCTTCTGCATCGAGCCTAGCTGCAACAAGAACAGGGGAACTTTCTTCAAGCACTCTCTGCAGTGTCACTAGCAGCTCCGCACTGGATTTTGGACCTTCAACCTGCATTACATGAACTAGATTAACAATGAAAGTATCATAATCATAATACTTTATCAACTTTAATAAGTGGCACGCCATTTCAGTAGAAAATAAAGAATATGGACTCTAAGCCTTTCTAGAAAAAAAACTACTTATTGAATTTAGGGAGCTTTACTTTACGTATGCAAAGAGGGAGGAAAATGAGATAAAGGTGACTGTATACTTAGTTAAATACAACCAAATTGATATGATTTTGGTTTAATATAAGGTCTTACAAAGTGGTATAAAACATGAAGAGTTAACTACTACAAGATCATAATGACTAATAATGAACAAGGAGATAATAGGGAAATTAATCCTAATAAATCACTCTAAGAAACTCGTAAGGGGAAATAAAATGTGCAAAAGCCTGAATGCAGGAGACTCCTTGTCCGCGGAAAAGCCTGTCTTGTCTATGTAATGAACTGTAATTCCGACCTAAACCATATAGTTTCCAGTAATGAAGACATAAATTAAGTTTACTTACTCTTGGGTTTAACATTCTAAAATACAATATTGTTATGTCATGAGATGAAATATTCTTCGCATATTCTAACAATGCTGGTGGAATTGAATCTATATACAGTTTTCCTAAGCATACTTGTGGCATAACCACTTGACATCAACAATCAAAACCTTCCTCATAAGCAGAAGTGTCTTGTACCAACCGGGGAGGAAGAAAATATTTTCAAGTGACAAAGGACCAAGCCAAGCAACATAAAAAACATAAGTTATCAAAACCAGCTCTGTCCAGCAAGTCCAACCAGTTGGGCTGGGAACTGATGGCATAGCAGATTTAAAATCTTTAGTGGATTGAATATGTCACTGAACTGGTGTATGCACTAAATCTAGTAAGAAGTGGATTTTAAGCTTAACTCAATCATACAAAACCAGCTTAGAAGGTGAGGTTTGCACTCACATATATATATATATATATATATATATATATATATATATATATATATATATATATATATATTAAAAATTATTTTTATCTATTTTATATGAAATATTAAACAAACATTCTCACTTTTATATATATATATTTT
>Ga0099822_1002927_pt1 | contig 21636 bp, 8 predicted proteins | sample CowpeawhiteBW_FD_76839 | JGI IMG/M metagenome (GOLD analysis project Ga0099822, IMG submission 76839) | Root nodule microbial communities of legume samples collected from California USA - Cow pea white BW | ecosystem: Host-associated > Plants > Roots > Nodule | place: USA: California | collected... | reverse complement strand
TGCTCCAGCTTGAGGGGGAGTGTTAGATATAGTTTGATATTATTAAGATATTGTTAGATATTGATAACCACAATATCAAACAATATCTTCTATTTAATCTTTTTATTTTCAGTTACTCTTTTTTACTTGTACCTCTCTCTATTATAAATAGATTACCCTATGTGTGGTTTATACACAAGGGAGATTAATCTCAATCCCTATCTTCTTTATTCTCAACAGGTTGTTTACTGCAACGTCCATGTATAGATAACAAGTTTTTAATTAATAAACAGTGACCTTAAGAAAATAAGGAAATAATTCTTCACATCTTCTTGGAGATTCTAAAATATTTCTATTCAATAATCTTAAACCATCATCACATCACATGCCAAACATTTTTGGTCAACAGCCATACCGCTTCTTGGATCCCTCTGGTACTGTTTTCTTCTCTATAGGTTGCTTTTCATATGGCAGACAGCCATCACGTTTCCACCAAACCTAAAAAGTACAGAATAGGATTATATGAAGCTAAATTCTAAACATAATCTTCACGTTTAATGGTAAAAATCAAGCAAGTGTTTATAGGGAGGAAGAGCTAAAGGAAGATGCTTACCCAATTTTTTTCTCGTTCCAATATATGCTCAATTTTGTGAAGAAACTCTGACCCTTTTGGTGGTGTCAGTTCAAGAAGTTTTTTTACACGTTCCTCGCATGATGTGATCTCTTCTTTCTGAATTAAATAAGAAAATACGCAGTCCAAGGTTACATTACATGTAAACAATTGCACTTCAATCAAAACAGAAGTTTCAAACAATACATTTAATGAGAGACGAGCAGTCTTGAAAACAAATAACAAGGTAAGAGAAAGCTCCTCTTTCCAAGAAGACCAATTCACAATTCATTTTTCCACAAATGGCAAGCAAAAAATAAAAAAGAATGTCTTGTTGACATACAACTTTATATCAATCTAACAAAATGATGGAGGATACTAATGTCGTAAAGAAATTAGCCACAAACTAATGCCAACAGCATCTTGATACTGCTACTTTCAAAGAAAACTATGTATTGAAATTGAATGAAAAATGGAAAACTAATACAAACATGAAACCCTGGATATAAAGAGAGAATGAAAATAAACTCAGCATGCTTAAGGTAGGTCAATCACATTCACATACTCCTCATTGTGATTCCGTAAAAAAATATTATTCAGTTATGTTTGATTTTCTTTCATATTCCAAGGTACCAAGATGAACATTTTATTCAAGCTTTAAAATGCTAGATCAATGATCTAAAGGGAGTTTCGAAAGGCCATTGCTGTGCCCACAAATTATAATATGAATGATCTATTATAATATGAATAGAGATCGGAATTCCCTCTTTCAAATTAATAATTTTCTCTTTTGTTTCCTTTTTAGTACACTTTAATAGCCCAAAGAGGATTCCTATGCTCCATTTTGTGCTATTATGAAATGTATTGCCAGTAGAATTCTAGCAAGGAAGGACAAATCTTCGATTATAAAACGTAGAAATAAATCTAGATATAACCCGTTTCAGTAATTTAAGAGGAACAGTAGAGATCATGTCTAACAAAGCAATGATAGCAATGAGTGAGCAGTTAGAAAGACATGCAGAAGGGGCTCTGATAGATAGTCAAAATATGTATACGACTGTGAAGACAATTTAGTATATATTACATAACTAAAGAAATCAAGGTAGGCAGCACTGACCATGTTTTCAGATGGCAAATCCTTGTCACCTTTTCCAGGGGCCTACATGCAAATGAAGTTGAAACCATAAACTAATATAGATTGTGTTTAATACATCACAAAGACATTAATCTTTTAAAAGGATTACCTTCAAGTAATCAAATAATATAAGACACTGTACAAGAACGTGACGTCGAAAACTTGGATCCTTTAACTATTTAGCATTCCCCCACCAAAAAGGAACAAAAGAATGAGGTGATCATGAGTCAAGACAAGAACATCTGAACTAAAATTGAACAGACAAACAGCTTACCTCTAGACCCATTAATTTGCTGCTTGTAAGATATTTTATACTAAAATTAACCGCCTCTTCCTCCAAATTATTAGCATCTCCTTCTTCGTCACTCAAAGGTTGTGCTTCAAATGTATTCAATACAACCTTTTATCCAACAAAAAATCAGACGTAAAAATGCAAGAATTGCAGCAATATCATATTCAAGAAAAAATTGCATATACATACATATACACAAACAAGAAACTATGAAGCAAATAGTTACCGACAAACTAGATGTGAACTTCTGCCACTTTATCGGAGCATGACTTACGGAAGCAGGGTTAGAAAAAAATTCCTATATCAAAGAAAATAAGACTGATCAAACACACATATTTTAAGCTTTTTTTCTGAAATATAAAGTAGTCAAAAATGGTATACACCAGCTTTAATATGAGAACTATCCATTAGAAAATTTTCGATTGAAAGACCATGAGGAAACAATGCATTTCATCCACTTGTTTAACTTTTTAAAATAGATTTCAAGCTACTAATTATATGATTGTCTAATATATTACCAAACAAGGACTATCGTGAATTTTAGATTTTGTCAAGATAAAATAACTTTTTGAAGAAATTGAGAAAAACAAAAAAAAAAAAATAAAGAACAGGAATTCTCCCACCAGCAACAGTGAAAAAAATTGTAGGCATATCCAGTCCCTTTGAATGTGCAACAAATAAACCCATTACAGACGACACAAAGGGATAAGTATCAAAATATGGTACAAAGAGCACATAAGAATTAAAGGTCTCCTCTCAATGATTAGATGGAAGGAAGTTGTAAATGCAGTTTATAAGTTGATGATTTAATTTTATTAATGATAAAGCATATTATAAATATGTTATTGCAAAACAAGTCGAATGAGTACTGTAAAATAGGGAGACAAGCTTAAATGTAAGAAAATGGAAGAGATCACTTTTCCAACTTCAAGAACTAAAATTTCAATGAAGACCCACCTGAAGACCCCAAAAAGTCTGATAAAAATTGAAATCAATGCATATGCCTGAAAAGTGAGGAAAAAGAAATTATTAGCTGGAAAGAAAAGTTAAACCTTACTTGTATTAATAAGAATGTATTCAAAATAGAATTAACATGTACCTTCCAAGGGTTCTTTTTCAAATTTTGTTTCATTTGATGTGTTAAAAACTCCTTTGATGTTTAAAGCTGCAAATGTTTATCAAAAACATCAAAGTGACAAAGGACTCAGGAAAAGGAAATTGACACCAAATGTGAATATAGGCTTACATTAGGATGTTCACTAGGTCGGATAACTCGATGACTCGATCCAACTCAAAATAGATTTGATTGAGTTTTCTTAGTGCCGACCCAATCCAATCTATTATGGGTTGGATAATAAGTTACGAATATTGAACACAAGACCCAACCCGACCAGACCAAAATTATTAAGTAATAATAATAATAATAATATAACAATTATTCAACTTACTCCATTATTCTATTAACTGAATCTGGGCTTTTGAAATATTAAATTTCAATTGTTCAAATATTAAATATATAGTCTATTTTAAAAAAAAAATATTCTAAAAAATGTTTTCAAATTACAAAATTTAGCAATTTTTTTTTCCAAAATGTGAAATAAAAAATAAGTCAAGGAAGGGTTGGATTGGACTATGTGAAATAAAAAATAATGCAGAAATCCAACCTAACCAACCCAAGATTGTTTTACAGGATTGGGTGATACGTTGGTAACCAACGAGAACAGACCCATGACCACACCTAGTTTACATAATTATACCTGATCGCTCGGATAATGGAAAGAAATGAGCTAAAAACATGAGAATTCTTCCACAAAAGACCACGTCATTTGCCTATAGCATAAAAAAACAACACATCTAAGTACAGCTGTCATCAGAAAAACCAAATACAGTAATTTCTTTGCACATAAATATGGATCCTCTGCAAACCTGACTTAAAACAATACTTATCGAATACTATAAAGCCCACGAAATGAACAGTTTATCTTATAGCTACAGCTTACAAGAATTTAACAAGAAATATAGAGCCTTTGATATTTGAATATCTCTACCGTCCAATAGGCAAGAAACATACAGCATGTAATTTTGTTCCTTAACTTGAAAGCAAGCAAATAAAACTTTGAGAAAAATCATCTGGTTAATTGACTAAGCCAAATAAGCTGTCAAAAGATGGTCAATTATGAATTTTATCAAAATGCAAGGAAGCTGGAGAAAAGAAAAGGAAGGAAACCAAGCTCCAAGCATGACTTTACTTACAACACAGGTGTTGAAATCCCACTGGAAGCACTTCATAGCTGGAATAAATGGTTACATTAGAAAGGGGATCACCACCACCCCCATATTGGTGTGAAATTCAGTCTTAGCAACCCCTCCCCACAAAATGGGAAACAGTAGCAAGGTTTATATACACATGACCTCCCCAAACAACGCTTTGGAGGGAGCCTCAGTCTACAACCGGTTAGCAATGTTCAATTTTTAAAGAATCCAACGAGTTAATGGTTAACAACTAACTGATATAATAACCATGTCTAGAGGTTAATAGTTTCCAAAATAGAAATATTTTTTAAATTTTTTTTAAAAATGGTCATCGTATTTCTTTGCTTGCAAGTTTTAAATTGCATACTGCATCATATGATGGTATGAATATAACAAATTCATCAAGCAAATGTCCTAAATATGCATACAATACAAGTCACCATTCCCTGAGAGATGAACATGAACAACAAAAAAGAAAGAAAGCAGAAAGATAGGGGACAAAAAGGGCACTTGACGTTGAAACAGAAATATAAAAGAAGCAGGAATAGTAAAATCTATTTGTTGTAGATTTTTTACTAAAAAAACAAACTTTATAAGAAAATACTCACTTTTAAAGGTTTTTTCATACATTTAAGTTTTCCAAAATAATAAGAATTTGAAAAGAATCTAAATCTAATTAAAATGATTCTCATAAAACTTACGAATTTCTTTAGAGTGAATTTTATGATTGTAAACAAATTCGCTTCTACTCTTTTATAAAAATCTCCAAACCTAATCACTAAATTATTTTACATCAAAATACCGTTTTTTATCTGTAACAAAGAGCTCATTGTTTACTACAGCCATTTTTCCATTAGGCCGTGTATTTGTGCTAAATGTACCTTTGATAGACGACGAAGAAGTTGATTGCAGGTTCTCAGCATCACAAGTTTTCCTCGAGCAAAAAGTTCTTGCTGTAAGTCACACAAACACAATGGTTCCAGAGTAAGACAGCCCATGATACTATATATAATCAATACACAAGCACAAAGAGCTAAAAACAACTGAGAAATATACTTTGCCCAATATATCTTGTTTACTCTCTATATAGCCAAAAATATCTTTGCAGTTTTTCATTGTAGACATTTCTGTCAAGTCTTCCAATAGCTGAAAAATCATTCCACCTTCAATGTGTTCTTTCTCACACAGATATAGTACAATATCTGAAAAGTGAAGGCCCACACACAACATGAGTAGGAGAGGAACACAACTTTGCATATTAAAACACACCTAAAACTCATAAAGCTTTTTTGGAGACCAAACCAGCAAGTTCTCAACAATGCAGAGCTAGTTAGAGGAGGAGAAATCCACAACAAAGAGAAGGGAAAAGATACAAAGAACGACAAAGAACAAAAACTCCTAAAACTAGTCAATTTTGCAGCTCTCCCAGTCTTGCTGCAGATTCAAAATAATTTAGAAGTCCTAACCAGTACATATAAAGTTGGCATTAACACATACAAAATAATTAGAAATATCAATTTGATGTAGTTATAAAGGATGCCAATCACAAAAGACATTACTATGGCAAATATTGAATGCTATGTTCTGGATAGCAAACTACCACTCTGCACAAAATAACTACTTGAATATACAATCAAACAAATTGTCTTCTTTATTTTTTTTCTCAAACTTTTTTATCACAAAATTCATTAATATTGTTGAATGTGTGCCGGCGTGTGGCAATATTAGTCACAAGTTTTACATATAAGTAAATGTATACATGTAACACAACAAAAAGTATACTTAATCCTAACTTTTCTTGCCAGGTTTATGGCCATAGTTTCCACATAATTTTCTGTTATTTTTCCTTTCACGATATTTATATTATATATGTGCTTTACAAATTTCTATAAATGCTCCAGTCAAAAAAAAAATTCACCAAGAAGGCGAGGAATGTAGCCCTGAGTAGTTCCACTAGAATCAATGGATTGCCCAAATTGCATTATTTTCTCAGAAGATGCTGCTGCTGACTGAAAAGAAAATAAACAGACATAACCAAGTAAATTATGAAACAGATAAAGGAAAATAAAAAAGAGAAGCAATACATAGACTCAATTCATAAATTATGTTTCTTAGAACACTCTTTTGGCTTTGAGTTCACTTTATATAAGCCAATTAGGTATCTAGATCACACTCCATATGGTACAACTCTAACATTTGAATGCAAAGAAAAAGAGTAATAAAAATACTCGGTCAAGTTTTTGCTGAGCATATTTACTGGTTTTGGATACAGTTTGGTGCATTTGGGTGTAACATAACTCACTGAAATAAGCAATTGTTTTGGGAATAAAGTATTCGTTTGTCTTGCATGTAGTAGAAAGCAAATTCATGTTGAGGGTTTGATAGCTTTATTACATCGATTTCCATTGTTCCTCAGAGAAATTCTAACAACACTTAACACTTTATTTTCAACATACTTTATTAAACACACTATTTACTACATTATTTAATATTGGGCAAAATTCAATGTGTTGTTCAGACTCCTCTTGTTCCTTAATGTAAACTATTGTTTCTTATTTTAAAACCTGTATAACATTCCTCACTTCGTCAAAAAAAATATTGCTTTTTATATGTAAGAAGATAAAAAGTAAAGAAAATAAGCCTATGTTTTTATTGTTTGTTTCTTGGTTACTTGTTACTTTGAGAAACTCAAGAAATTTAAGTGTTTTTGGAATTTTGTTGTTGATTTAAAGAGTTTACATTGATGTCATGGTGCAACTGGTATAACTCAGGCTGCAAATGCAACTAACACAGCCATGACCAATAGGAGTCCTGATTTGCCAACTTCACTGACGCTCTCTTTGTTTAGGTTCTTTACTTAACATCTTGAAATCCTTTGGCATTAAGCAAGCAGTTATTGTAGGTTAACAAAATATAGGTTTAAGTGTCATTTGGTAATTGTATTAGTATAAATATGGGAATAAGGACTTTGTTTTGTGTCACAAACAGTCCAGGAAATTAGTGAATTCCAATATTCTCAGTCCAAATGTCCTTTTTTTATCATCACTTGCTCGAACTCGTGTTTTCTAACGAGCCTGATACTTTTCAAATGTCCCTCTGTAAAATGAAATTAAATTAAAGTGCAGCAACTGTACATAAGCAAAAATACCATGCAATAGAGGAGGGGGAGGGGAGAGGGGAGCAATCTTAGAAAGCACCATTTATGATTGATGCACGGCGGTAACACTGTCAATGGTATTTTACAAGGAATCCTTGTTGTAGAATTAGATTATTGTTATAATTCAACAAGGACAGAAAAAACATATGATGAATTAAGAACAAGGGCAACAGTTAGACATACCACAAACTCCTGAAGCAGCATACGTAAAATATTTTCTAGGAACTGATTCTCATCTTGGGCCAACTTCGTTTGTTTCTGTTGCACACAAATTAATTAGCCGTTAACAAAATGACATGAAAAGTACCACAAGAGAACCTCAGGCCAGCGTTATCAATCAGTCACCATGCAAACATCATGGAAACGGAATATCAGACAGGCAATGTAAGTCATCAAAGAGCTGATTTTATACTAGAGGGAGAGATAAGATATACACCATGAAGAATGAGGACTAAAATGTTGGAACAACAATGACTTCTCTTTAACTTTGGGTATTTCTTTGTTTACTTTTCAGCATATATACATGTTTAGCATACATCTATGTTTTAAGGTTCACAGTTCACAAGAGTGGTCATACCACTATCCCACTATAGCATGTTTTGGCTTGGTTGCTCCACGTCACTATTTGGGGTGGACTACTATGAACAACAGTTCCTCCATTCTTTTCTAATAGTGCCTTAAATTCAAATATCTTCCTTTTCTGTACCTTTCAGACATCACCCCACCTGACAACTATCACTGACCTCTCGACAAGAACCTAAAGAAGCAATTATAAAACTAATAGACGCAAACAAATTCTAATAACCACCACCACCACCTCTAAGGTAACTCCAGGAATAAAGTGCTTAAACCATTATCATGTCTAAAATTTTACAAACTAGTTCCCCAATTCTCATTACCATGTACGTCATAAGAGTCAAATTTTCAAAAGAGTACACATACCTGGGGCTTTATTACTTCTTGGACTGTCTTCAAAGCAAAATTTTCAGGTGGCCCAGGCTGTAGTATGGCCTTTTTGAATGCTTCCTGAGTACAACAAACCAGGAAAGACACAACCAATGAAATTGAAAAAAATTAAAACAAAAATAATTATAGGGGAAAAAGCAAAAACCTAACTGCATTAAAAAATTTAAAAACTCAACAAAAGGGTAGCTAAGACATAATTTATTCTAGTTTGATGCTATAACTCTAAAAGATTCAATAAAGAAAACATCCAGTTGCATCACACAATCTAGCAACTAAATAAAAATACACAGAACATCATTAACGCCGTAGAAACAAATTGGGTGTAACGAATTCAGCATGCCCTTCGAGAACCACACACCCCGAACACAAAAAATGGTGCACGGATTGGACTTCTACGCTGTAAAAGTGAACCTCAGTGGCAAATTCACTGGAAAAAATTGAACACTAAAACAAAGCTTACCATGAAGTTTGAGTATAAGTCCCCTTTTTTTTCTACTGAACCACCAAACCTTCAACAATAAATGGGAAAAGAAAAAGAAAATTACAGAAGCACGACACCCCTATTGTGATTCTGCAGAAAATATAACATAAAAAAGGAATAAATAAACGACATTATCATTCAGATAAAACTTGGAAAATGGAACGAGGAAGGTGGAGGCACTCACTCACGTAAAGAGTATAGCTTTGAACACAACAAAATTTGGACATACACCGCTTAGAACTGGGATTGATCACTGTAACGAATAACTGCAAATCCAAATTCACACAAAACCTTTGAATTTGAACTGAATTCTTTGTGCTATGTCGTTCGGATGTAGTCACAGGATCCGTCGTACCAAGGTAAACCCTTAACACGGGTCGGGTTCTGACCCAAAAGACTCAATCCGAAAGTCTAAACTTACATTTAGATAAGAAATTTTATAACTTCGGAGAATTTGAATGCATTTTATAATAGGTTAGGTTAGCTTAAATTATTGGTTTTTTTTTTCCTTAATGGTGCAATGTATTTTTGTAATTATCAAAGGGGTGCAAGAATTTTAAAAATTCTAACAAAGGGTAAATCGTGCCAAAATGATAAGATTTAATAATAAAGAAGTTTGTGTCAATATAGTACGATTTTAATTAAAATTATTTGAAGTCGTGCCAGTATGGAAAGATTTCCTTGTTCTTAAGAAGTTGTGTCAAATCGAGACGATTTTAATTAACTGTCTAAGCAAAGTCGTGTCAATATGGGAAGACTTCAGTATTTTAAATTTTTAATGAAGAACTTGTGTCATATTAAAGAGACTTAAGTATTATATTGGTAATGAAAATGTCGTATCATATTCGGACGACTTCAGTTGGGTAGAATAAAAATTAAATATTGTTTTAGTGATATTAATTAGTTAAATAATAATGCATATAACTAGTTAAAAATTTCATGATGATTTTTTTTATTATAATAGGACGTCAAAGTTATTTATGAGAGCTTGTGCACAAGTAAGTCTTCTTCGTTGTCGTCTAGGTCTTATTTGAGGTCTTATTTCAACCTGTTCAAAATGAAAATATTGGTCTACTTATACTGGTCCAAATTTTAACTGACCCTCACATGCGACACAACAAACCAGGAAGACAAACTACAACTCGTATCCATAACGAAATGACCGGTCACTCAAATAAACCAAAGAAATGTTCCTTTTGTAGAAGTATTGGTCATAACATAACCAACTGCCCAGATAGACATTGAAATTTTATTTTATGAAACTCTCGTAACTTTAGTTTACTGACTTTGTTGTTCACTTTTATTTTAATATATATCATCCAAAAAATTATTTGATTTCATATATTTGTTATACAAACATTTTTTATTTTCTTTACATTTTTATATCTATTTTATTCTTCTATAATTTATTATATACAATAAAATTTTAACTTCTTTATTCAATTTAATATTATCATTACCAAATAATTTTTTTTACAATAATGATTCAACTAAAGTCTTGCCATTATGAAAATACTTTTCTATGAATTCTCAGTGAAGTTGTGTTATTATGACAAAACTTCTCTTACAGCCCACTAAAGTCGTGCCATTATAACAAGACTTCTCTTACAGTCCAATACACTGAAGTCGTGAAGTGAAGTCGTCTCAATATCTAACGACTTTTACCAAATATATTAAAGTCTTTTTAATTTGGCACAACTTTAGCTCCGCTTAATTGAAATTGTCCCATTTTTACATGAATCCTTTCGGGATGAAGCCATCTCATTTTCACACAACTTACTTCTATTCGGAATTTTAAGAAAAAGTGCACCAATTTGAGAAATAAGGTTTCAAATTGCACCAATGGGAAAAAAACATAAATTATACGTATGGTTTCAAGTGTGTTGAGTTATAATATTTTTGTTTTCGCAGTTCTTAATTTTCATTTTTAATTGATTTTTTAATGTTGCTTAAATATTTAACGAACAGGTCATCTATTTATCATTTCTGATTATTTTTATTTTTATTTTAATTTTGTCAATTTAGTTAATATTTTATATTTAATTTAATTATATATTCAATATATTTAATTTTAGTTTAGAATTATAATTAATTTGAAATTAAAATTAAAATTAGAACAAAAATGGTAAGACGAGAATATTAACTTAACATGTAAATATATTTAAAAAAATAAAAAATAAAAACCAAAAAAATCATAAGATAATACGTGATCAAATTAAATAAAATTAAAAAAAAGTTATAACCAAATTAAAAAAACCAAACTAAAATTAGAACTAAACAAGCCAAATTACTTTATGTAACCCATGATTGCTCTGTCCACCTTCGTGGAGCTGTTAGAAATATGCCAATGTTAAACAGTCAAAAAACACGTTTCAAATTCTACAATATAAAAATAAAAATATCTAAATTATATAATTTAAAATATATCTCTAAACTTTTTTGTTTTATAAAAATGTAATTCGAAATGTATTTTTATATTTTTTAAATTCATAATTCTAAATGAATTACGTAATTTAGTACATGCATAAATTTTTAAATTCCAAGTTATGAAATCTAAAAATTATATACTACACAATCAATAGTACATTTTCAAATTATAAAATATATAATATATTACATTTTTGCATTAGTATAACTCAATACATTTTTGTTATTTGGAAATGTATTTTGAAACACAAATAAATAAACTTTTGACCTTTGTTCTTAATCTAACACTTGCGAAATTGAAAGAAAAATTTGAAAAATATTACATAATCCGTATCAACTTTGGAATGGTCTTCTCATATACATATCCTCTTGGTAAAAGCCTACAAGGTTCAACCAGATAGTTCCTCCATTTGGCCCTGTTGATATTTCAGAAAACAGGAAAAATTAGATCACATTTAAAACCATAATGCTATCTAAATCTTTAGGTTCAAGACACTTAACCCGTGAGATAAATTGCTCAGCATCAGTTCGCTTCAGAAGATGCATTGAATGGCAGGCAAAATTTGCAGTCTTATCATCACTAAGTAGAATGCCGTCTCCAATGTCATCGAGAACCCTTACTTTGATGTAAGGATCTTTTGGTGGTACCATGTCCTATTAAATGCAGATTTTATGAGTGAAAACATAGTACTTTAATGCAAGGTTAGAATCCAGATTCATGAATCGTTGAACAATTTTTTGAATAGGAAATCATAATTCTGTATGGAAATATAAGATTCAAATACAATGAAAAAACACTTTAAATATAACATAGAGATGGTATGCAGTCTTCGATGTAACAATTTAAACTGGGAATTGATAAAAACAGCTTTAACAGAAATCATACAAAACAAAACTAGTAGTTTATACAAGTTTGTGAAGTCTTTATTTTATAAAAATATAAACAAAACAAATAAATGGCTAAATAGAGTACATGCATTGAATGAATGAGTGACAAATGCAGGTGGAATAATCAAATAAGATAAGTTCACAAGGGTTCTTTCCCAATTTCTTGTCAGTTAAAAATTTACGGTCACGTGCCCTCAATTTTTTTCATGAAAATTGGTGGAAAAGTAAAAACTAAAATAATCATTGAACAATGATAAGAAATTAAATTTAGATCCATTAAACATGGTTCTTAACCACCAAGATTACTATCAACCAATTTCCCCTATTCATTCTGCAAAATTTCTTAAGGTGCACCCAAACAAGTATCTGCATGATAACCTTACTTATATTATTAGAGCAATAACTAAATTCATACAAGTTTCCGACACAAACATGGAATTCAAAAGAGGGATAGTTTTATAGCACAACGAAAATAAGTTCCTTATCAATCAATAATCACATGCACCTGGGCTGAAATTACTTAACTAGGCATTTGATTACAGACAGCACATCTTAGAAACTATGACCATGCACATGTGTAACTGAACTCTGTATATCTCTTATGTGTGTATGCATGTGCATGTGCGCTTGTGTGTGTGGAAGAACAGGATTCAAGCAGGGGAAAGGGAGAGGTTACCACAGTCAGATCAACCATCACTTTCGACATATAAGATTTCAATGCTGTAGAATGCTTCTTGAAATGTTCTTCCTCCGCATGTGAAAGCTTCTCTTCAATTTCTTGAGGAAGCACATGCCCTATCTTCCATAATAAGTTCCGAATAATTTCCGCTCTATTATACCTACATAGAGACAAGTTATAGAATCTCAGAATGCAGATAGATTGCAAAATACAGTAATAACAATAACTATGCTTGATAGTAAATAGCATTTCAAAGAGATACTTACACATAAGCCATTAGGCAACGTTTATTTCGGACTAAAGCAAGATGATGGATAAGAGCTCCGTAGTGATCTGCATTTCTTGCTGTTTGGATATCCAAACCTTCTTCCTGTATCTTCCTGTTTACACAGAACAGCACATGCACAAATGGGAATGGATAATGAAATGAAAAGTGATGTTCAAGGAAAACCTACGAATGCGAGTTCATCATCCCTTGCTTCACTTTGTAATGTGGTTTCTCACACACAAGCTCGCATTCAAAATACATTAATAGCACACTCCAATGTAGAAAAGGGGGACACATAAAAAAGAAGCAGGACAGCACATTGATGTTACCTTATCAGGGACTGCAGTTCAAGGTGATGTTGACTGCATTCTGCAACTACTTGTTGAAACAAGTCACTCTACAAGATTATTGGCAAAATAATCAATACAAGTATGCACATAGCCATAACAATATAGAGTAGGTACTGAGTTACAAACCCACAGGAAAAGGTCTATAGAAAACAAAGAGCAAAGAAAATAAAGGAATCAAATAGCAGTATCATACATAAAAAATACTTCATCAAGGACGTGATGTCATAGACTGAAACATAATGACTCCCAATACACCAAAACCATTTCTGACTGCAATTAGGGTAGCTTCTCCAAGCCTTTTTACCCCCCTTCAGAGTGGGAGGAGATGTATGAAAATGATAGAAATGATTGAGAAATTTAAAAAAGGACCTAACACAAGCAGTTAATGAATTTAAGAAAAAATATTTCATACGTGAAATAGCTACTTGAATTCTGAATCAAATCAAAAAGATCTTATCCATGCAAACAATTTCAATTTTTCATCTCACAACTTCTCAAGGTTGTCGACTTGCTATAGCATTCAGAGTTCAATTCAGAGGTGAATTACACTGACTAACCCGAACCTTTGACGCAATGCAGTATTTAAATCGAAAGAAAGTAATGTAGATCCAGATACTGCCTAGTACAAAGGCAAAGGGAAGATTTAAGAAGAATTAAAGCACCCTCGGTTAGGTTAATGTAATACATTCTCATAACACAAATTGCCATCACCAAGCATAAGTAACATTGGCTGCCATTACATACAACTACAAATCTCTGAATGCATAAAACTCAAACGTGGTCCACGCAAGCTTTTCCAAATTTATTCCAAAACTTAATAAGAAAATATATCACACACACAAGAGTACCAATTTTAGAATTTGGAGTTAAGGTCAAACTTTATCTGACAAAACTAGTTAGCAAGGTGATAACTACACGAGCTTTATGAGCTCTATGTATGGTCTGTTAAGTACTTCTAGAGAAGTTTACCCAAAGAAGCTCTTAAGTCATATCTCTAGTCTATGAAACTAGATCCCCACCTTTGAGACTGCAACTAAAAGCAGGCCACAAAGAAACTAGGCGGACTAGGGGAGTATGCAATTAAAGCACCTTTCTAACATACCTGCTGATATTGTAATGTGTTTTCCACTATACAAGACGGTTTTCCAACATAACCCAACAATTGTAGAAAATAAAAATAAGAATAACCCACTAAAAATGAAGAACTGGGCTTACATTGAATGACACAAGCTGGCCCTTATCTCCGCTTGCAAATTCTTTCACAAGTTGGCAAGCTGTTCTCCCATACATGTTCAAAGCTCAAACTTCCACTACACAGCCTTGAAAACAGAAAAGAATAAAATTGACAAGTAATACTGTAAACAGCACAGATAGAAAACAAAAATTGTCTGAATGAAAAGGCAATAATTTAGCAGACGGTCAAAAGTGGTGACATAAAAACAAAAATTCCCAAATTCACATGTAAGATGAATCTCATAACATTAACCAAACATGTAATGTGCGTCTTATTGGAGGCTCAACAAATCAAGCTCGGGAGCCCAGAACAAAACAAAAGAACAAGAATTAAAAGAGCACATAACTTAATTACTAAGAAAATGGAAGCAGAGGTTCTCCTTGCAAATCAAAATGCACCTCGTCCCATGATATAGATGATTTCTGTTAGACAGTTATAACTGTCATCGTTACCATGTATTCTCCAAAACAATTCATTTCAAAAATAATAAAGCTAGCTATCAGTATTATGCAGAAACTTCCTTCAATATTTGCTCTCTGATCTCACATCCACTCAGCAAACACGAAACCCTATTCTCCACCAAAACAATTCATTTCAAAAAATAATAAAGCTAGCTATCAGTATTATGCAGAAACTTCCTTGAATATTTGCTCTCTGATCTCACATCCACTCAGCAAACACGAAACCCTAGTTCCACAAATATTTTATAAGAAAATTCAAAAATACTAGCACAAGATAAAGCACTGCAAGTAGCTAGCAGAGCTTATCCACATCAATACTAAAAGGAAGATTAAGAGCAATTCATGCCAAAACATTTTTCCTTGTTACAAAAAAAGTAAACAAAACTTATTTTCTAGATAAGCAAATTATAACTGTTTTTGAAATGGAAATCCCCAAAAGCTACTCTGAAATTCATCAACTTTAGGTCCACATGTTAATCAAGCAACAAAGAGAACCTAAAGAGATCTGCAGACAGGGGATGTGCCTACAATTGGTCACCTTTACATCCATATATTCTATCCCTTGTAAAATATTATCAGCTTTTTTATTCACGTATTAATATGTTCATTTGTTCACCAAAAGACAATATGTTTGTTTTAGTGCAATCATATGAAACTCTTCTTGAGTCCTTTCTTTAGCTATAATAATTATCAAAAGTAAGAATATAAACAGATAATAATTTTATTTACTTGTAAATAAAGGTAAAATGAGCTGTAAATAATTAGTTGAGACTTGCACTCCAGTTTAGTTGGATTGTAGTAAAAAGATTAAAGAATGTTAAATTATAAAGAGCAAAACATGTGTAACTAACAAGCTGAGGGTTTTTACATTCCTAATTTTTTTGCTACTTGTACCAAAATGATTTTGAGTATAGGTGATGAAATTAAGTAAATTCAAGTATGTCTTATGTGAACAAGAGGGAATACTTAAAGTTCTCCATGTATCAATGTGAACAAGATTGTAAATTGTTTTTATGTAATTTTCGTCTTTTACATTAGGAACCTGGGCATCAGGTTTAAAGCAGCAAAACCATCTATCATCTACCTCAGCTCTGGAATATGATAACGATGTGAAACAAACTGAAGATCTGAGAAAACCTACGCGGGAAAACAATTCTTAAGAATACCCGAACAGAGCAGCCTATTAAAAAACCCGATTCACTAAATCTTACTCCGATAACAAAATAAACCCCAAAATGCTTGCCACGAAACGAAAAGCAATAAAATCAATTCATACAAATGAACCAAAACAACAGAAAAACCCTGAAATTCGTAGGTTGAAGAACGAGATACTAACCTTTGTTCACTGTTCAAGAACTTCACCTCTGATATAGAGAGAGAGGAAGACGTTGGTCCTGGGAGGGAGACGATTGAATCTAAGACGAAGAAGTGGTGCGGCGCGCCGGTGTTGAAAGCGAGACGCAGAAGTGAGGCGGTGTGCGGTGGTGACGAGAGGGAGAGGTGGAATTGGATTGAAATGCGAAGAAGATTCAGTGCACAGTATAATTGAGAGGGAAAACGAAAATGTAAAAATTGTTGAAGTTCATAACCGCCAAAAAAACACAAACTTTGAAAGCTATTAAACGATTACTGGGTTTTAATATTAAACTTTTAAAAGCTGTCACAATTTAATATTTATCAAAAAAATTTATGCATTTAAAATAAGATTTCAAATAATATTATCATATTATTAAAATCTGCAAGTTAATATTTTCATCGTTTTGCTTCAATTATTTTTTATATGTTTACTTTTTAGTTATTTGACGATAGTAAAATTATATGGGGATTGGTTTATGCTAAATATTAATTATTGTGAGTATTTAATCAGTTTATTTATCCTGTGCGATGTTATAAAATTGTTAATTCATTAACTGTTCAGTTAATTTTGACGTGATACATTATTATTTTCGGTTTGATTCTGCAAAGAGCAAATTGAATTTTTGTTTATTTATAAAATAATATTACTTTTTGATACATTTATTATAATTACCACTAGCATATATTGTCTGTGTGTGTGCATTTTTAAATATGTGTAATATTATATTAGTATGTAATAATATTATAATATTATTAAGTTAATATATATTAAAATTATATTTATAAAAATAAAGTGAAATATATAAGATAAAAAAATAATCATTGATAAAAAAAAGAAGAAGAAAATAAGTAAAAACATATGATTTTATACAAAATTTATAAAAATAACGGTTAAAAATTTAATAAATTATTATATTTAAAAAATAAAATCGATATTTTAAAAAGTAAACACAAAAGGGAAATCCCCTTTATATATTGTTATAAATAAAATAAAATCTAATAAAATCGACTTTAATTCAACAAGAGAAAGCAAATAAAGATTCTGGAGTGATTATTCGAAAACAGGTATGGCAGTCAATTATCCATGAGGAAGATGTGAACACTCTCGAGTGTTTATTCGGAAAGGTACCTTTAATTGAATATGTAAAAGATGATATGGTTTTTTCTAAATATTTATTTTCCCTATAGAAGAAAAGACTATAAAAAAGAGACAAAAATATTTTTTGAATTTTTAGGTCTAACAAAGATTAATTCTCACTCCTATGTATCTTCACTTATCATGAAAATTAAAAGTTGCATACTTCTAAATGAAAAATAAATAGATTCTTTTTTTTTTCATTTTTTTTAAAGCGAACCCCATAGTAACTGACCTCACTCATACCATTCATAATAGATAATAGAAAATTTATATATATTTTGATATTTTTTGAATAGTTAAATATATTTTTGCTCCCTTAACTTTTAGTGAAAATTGAAATCAATCCTTTTAATCAAATTATTAACTTTAGTTGAAGTTGTTTCAAGTGTATTTCATGATAGCATTTAAGTATTTTATACCATTTGACACATTCTCATTTTAATGTTAGCTGAGAAACACGTCTGAAGAGTCAAATAAACTTAACAAAATTTAGTTAAAAGTATTAAATTCATACATTTTTAAAATTAAGAGACTAAAATAGACTAAAATTTTAAAAAAAAACTAATTTAAATTTTAACTAAAAGTCGAAAAATAAAAACATATTTAATCTTATTTTAATTATTAAAAAAAACGTGTCAGGCCTATAGATACAATAAGTAAAAATAGAAAAATACTTTTTAATTTTTTATAAGGTTTTATATTTTTTTATTAATTTCTAACATTTTTATTACTTTAAAAAAATGGTGCATGTGAAAAAGTGAAATTCCAAAAAGTAAGGGACGTAGGGTATGAAGAACTTCAATCAGGCATTTTAGAAAATAAAATAAAGGCTAAAAAGGAAAAAAAGAAGAAGAAGGATGTATGTAGAAAATATGTGGTTTAATTAGAATGAGTGATAAGATTAGAATTAAATAATTTGAAAGTGTATGAGTAAGTGTGTAGGTGTAAAAAGGAAATAGGGTGTTAATGGCGTGGGGTGCAGCTCGTAAATCATATGGTGCAACGAGTAACAACCTGAGAGTGAAATAAATCATACAAGAGAAAAAGCGGGGTGCGGTAAGCAATTAATATGAAACGTGTGCGGCGAGCAAAAACAAACAAAGACAGAAGGAGTACATGAAATAAAATCTCATGGAAACAACTCAACAAAAAGAATTAAAGGCGGTGTTAATAAATTTAATTGTGATTAAATTAAAAGTATTATACTCATTAATTTGTAAAGTTTGACAAAATAGAAGTTTTAGACAATAACAAATTATAATTTTATATCAAAATTTATGAATTAAAAATACATTTAACTTTATATATTAATGTTTGCTTTGATGAGTGCTTCGACACATGACTTCTTAAAAATTCAAACTCACCTCATTGTATGTGGTCGTGGGGTGTCACATGTAAGTAAATGGTACAAATAAATGTACAATAGTGAAACGGGTGATTAGGGATGTCAAAAAAATTCGTATTGTAGGTATCACAAATAAAACTCACAATGAATAAGAAATGGATATTTATAGATAATGGATACGAATATTTGTATATCCGCATGTTAACAGGACAAATACGATTATGATAATATCTGTACATGTGAATATTCGTATCCACTATATTATAATTTAAATTATGATTAAAATATTAACACATTGATTTTGAATGAGTTATTTTTTATCAATTGATTTTAAAAAATCTTATTGTAAAATGTCATTCAACGTTATTTAAATGGATTATTTGGACTTTCTTTAAAATTTATGAATGTTATATATTGTATTTATTTAAATTTATAATTAAAATATATTGTTAATTTTTTTTTATAAATACCCACGGGACCATGGATATATGTAAATATTAAAAAAGTATGTCGGTCGGTACCTACATAACAGGTACCCATATAAATATGAAAACGAGTACAAGACGAATAATTATCTATCAAAAAGAATAGAGGAGAGTTACTATCCGAATATTACCCTTCTCTTGACATCCCTAGTAATAGTTTATTTAGAGAGGAATTGTTATTTAAATATACAATTTTTGTATTGTATAAATCTTCAAATATCAGTGAAATTTTATAATTTTTGAGTGTTTAAAACTATGATTTCTCATAAGATACTTTAAATACATTTTATATACATGTATATTTGTTTGTGCTCATTATTAATTATATAAAGATATAATTAGTACTATGATTATAATGATCAGGATCGCTATAAATAATGTTCATTATTAAACAATTTCAAATATTATTAATTATAAATCACATATTTTTATTATACTAAAAATAATATTTTTAAAATAATACTATATTACATAAAAATAATTAATAATTTTAATATGTTATTTCATTAAAAGTAAACTAATTTAATATAAATTTTCATAACATAATTGACTCATTGAATTTACTAAAATAATTACGGTATTTATTAACTTTGTAAATTTTATTTGAAAATATGCTATTTTAGAATAAATTTCATGACGATAAATATTAAACAGTGTTATTTAAATAAATATTATGAATTATATGCTACTTAAACAAAAATTGATAGGAAGGAAGCTACTTTAGAAAAAAATTAAACTAAAAACATGATGATTTTTTTTCCTTTTTTTTTTCTTACGTAGTTTCAGTCTTTTATTATTACAATAACAAATAAATACACGCAAAAATTATTCTAAAAGCAACCATAAATATTTTATATTGTTCACCTACTTTTTATCTATTTGATTTCCTCTGTTTCCTTTCAATCCTTCTTCTTCTATTTATCTATTTTATCTTTTTCTTAATCGTGCTCTCGTATTTTTTGAATCAACATTTTCCTTAATAATAAAATGTTATGAGAAAAATTGAAACGATGAACAGGTAGACGTCGTTTTCTTGATGCCGTTGTGACGGAGCTTTCCAAGAGTAACGGCCACTTCAGGTTTCTTTTTGCGACAAATGCAAAAGAGAAAACAAAAGCAGCGACATCACACAAATCAACGCATCTTAACCTCACTTAAAATCAACTTTTCTAAATAAGTCCGTTTTTCCCGCTTTCAAGTACTTTTCCGCTTTCATTTCTCCTTCGCCCAAATTATTATGTCATTGTTCACACACCCAGACACTTCTCGTATAATATGTATCAGTTAAAGTATTTAATTTAAAAAATATTTTTTTATTTTTAATATAATTTTGACATGACTCTAACACAATATTAATAACTACAAATTCAATAACTTTTTAAAAAAAAATTATAAATTTGTAAATTTATTACATAAATTTTTATTATGATTATAAAAATAAAGAAAAAAAATATTATATGATCATGCTTTTCACTTTTTTGGATATTAGATTGATAAATTACATTTATTTTTGTATTAGTTAACAATTTGTTAGTTGAAAATTTGAAACTAATATGTATATACATAACGTGTTTCGTGTTCTATGTTTTTTAATTTAGTTGTATCTCTATGTCCATGTCGTATATGTATTCGTGTCTGTATCCGGACTTCATAGTTCAAACATAATAATAAAAAGTAATTTACAAAGAAATTCATAAAATAATATCATTAATGATACAAATTTATTTCCATTTTTTAGGACTCAAACCTTAATTCATTTTTTTTAATTTAAACATATAAAAAAATGTTAGAATCCATCTTTAAATGACTCTTAGTCTTTACAAATAATTTTATTGGTTATTTCTTTTTAAAGAATAATAGAAACAAATCTCTCCTTTCATAGTAAGGTCGAGAAGTTTCCTTAGGTAAACAAACAAGTCCCTACGTTTAAGGGAACCGTTTTTTCAACTAGTCGTTTCCTACTTTACGTCACATTTATAACGGAACGGATTCAACGTGAAACTTTCATACCAATAATAAAAAGCGCAAAAAAAAAAAAAAAACAAAAAAAAACCACCACCCCCTCCCCCCCCCCACCCCATCACCCCTCCCCCCCCCCCACAACCCACACAACAACAACACACCCCCCCCCC
>Ga0099822_1002923_pt1 | contig 21646 bp, 15 predicted proteins | sample CowpeawhiteBW_FD_76839 | JGI IMG/M metagenome (GOLD analysis project Ga0099822, IMG submission 76839) | Root nodule microbial communities of legume samples collected from California USA - Cow pea white BW | ecosystem: Host-associated > Plants > Roots > Nodule | place: USA: California | collected... | reverse complement strand
TCTTTTTTTTTTTTTTTTTATTTTTAATGTTTTTTATGTTTTTTTTTTGTGTTGTTAGTTTTTGGTTTGATATTTTTTTTTTTTTTTTTTTACTTTATTCTATTTGCATGACATTGGAAACCAACTTTGAACTTAAAATGATATTGGATTGAAAAATTTCACAGGCTTGTGGGATTCTCCGAGCTGTAGAACCTTTAAACTCCTTTCTTGCATCCCTTTGCAAATTTACAATCAATTTTCCTGCTGAAACAGAAAGAAAGAGGTAAAATGTTTTAAATTTGTTATTTGTATTTTTTGTTTTCTTTTATTAAGGTACTTTTCATGAATTCAAGCTTACAGTACTGAGATTTTAGCTTAAATTTGAGATTTTAACAGTGCTTTGCCGTCTCCTGTATCAAAACGGTCAGAACTATCACTTGATCAGAGGGATAATGTTGTGCTTACTCCTAAGAATGTGCAGGTGGTCCTTCTGGGTCTTTGAATAGCAATTTGTCTTTCCCCCAATTGTCTGTAGTTTGGTTTTTTAACTATTCACTTTCTCTGAGTTTGTATATTTGATTGTCATTACCACTACTCATATTTCATCCACACTGATCACATGAACTAGGCCTTGAGAACTCTTTTCAACATTGCTCATCGGCTGCATAATGTTCTGGGCCCATCCTGGGTTCTGGTATGTTCTATTTTTCTGCTGTTTTCTTTTATGTACATTCCTACCCCCTCTGAGTGTATGATCATCATGAATACCTGCAGGTGTTGGAAACTCTGGCAGCTTTAGATCGGGCAATTCATTCTCCACATGCCTCTACTCAGGTAATTATTTGTTTTGTTCTATTATTCAGTGATAAATTGCTTGCAATGTATGTACAGAAATCATGAATATTGGGCCCTCCTCCAAATAGGTTAAGCTTTTTACGTAATAATTGGTTCTTGAGTTTTTTTTTTTACTCAAGTGGTTAGGAGTTTGATTTTCACTTCCCTCTATTGGCTCCCGTTATTGAATCTAAATTTTTGCAATGAGCAAAAGTGAGTGCTGTTTTGTCCTTTCGTTGGTGCACAGATATTAGTTATTATGTTTTCTTCCATTCAATTGCTTACCAAATGGCTTTTGATGTTTCTTTTTGCATTTCGTGTTCTTTGTTTCGGAGGCTATCTTATCCTTTCTCTACCTGTACTTTACCAATATATTAGTTGTTCTTGGATTAGGGATTTCTCCATCTCCACTCAAATCTCTACTTCCTTAGGAGTTTGTGTGATGACGAATTTGGATTCTCTGTTGGATTTTTTTATGCTTTTCTTCGGCTGTATCTTCAATATACCTTGATGACCACTGATTTTGAAGTATTAAATTATATTAAAAAAAATTAATGTATCAACATAGTGTATTTTTAATTCTTAGTAGAATACAATACAAAAAATTCAGTAGAGAATCTGGACTCATGTGATGACAATACCCAATAGTGAATCACTATCGAAATCTTATTTGCTTCTGCTAGATGGAGCATTTTTTCTAGAGGCACCACCAACGGTAGAATCTTTTTCATTTTTTTTAAACTTCTATAGAGTGTGAATTCTTGATAGCCCTGGTGAACATTCATGTAAGTCCTGTCTTCACATTCCAACCTTCTAAAATAGTACAACAAATTGCTCCTTTCGGAACTCCCTCCAAGATCTCAATAAAATCATATTCTGATGATTTGCTGCAAGTTGGGAGAGCTACAGGCAACAAAACCCGATTTCAGGGGTTTTGTACAGCAGATGACGGGATAGCTCTATATTAATATGTTGTTTAATCTGTTCTGTGGAGTGTCAAAGAAGCTTTTCTTCTAACAAGTAATGACTCTTTTTAGGACGTGATTTTCCTTTTTGCTTTTCTAGTGCTTGGTTAAAGGTATCTATAATGGTAGTCTCTTTATTCTTATTTGTGGTACTCTCTTTATTCTTATTTCTATTATGAATTTTTTTTCCCAAAATGTTTATAAAATTAAGTTTGATATGCTTCATAGTTTTGTTGGAAATTTCTTTTGAGTGTGTCTTATATAGAAATTTACAAAGTACATGACCATTAATTCTGCAGGAGGTCTCCACCCCTGTAAAGTTCTCAAGAGAGTTGTCTACACAATACAGTGACTTCAATATACTCTCGTCTTTGAACTCTCAGGTGATAAACCTATTTTATCTCTTTGGAAATCAACATAAAAAATTACTTTCAACTGCTACACTCAATTTAGGACGAGCTTGGATGTCACTATAGTTGTCCTAATCGCAATCCTTTCCAAAATATATTTTCTTTTCTATAAATCTTTTTTTCTTGGAAATTCTTTTCCATGTCCAATGATGAGAATGCAAGCTTGATTTTATTGCTATCTAAGCTTTGATTCTCTTTCATTCTGTATATGTTTTGTTTTAATTAATGCCTAAGTTTTTATTTTTTTTCTTTCTAATTTTTTTGTTGGGAATGTATAAGCCAGTTGATCTAACCTGTTATTATTTTCTGTTTAAAAGCTCTTTGAGAGCTCTGCTCTGATGCATATACCTGCTGTTAAGTCTCTCCTCAGTGCATTGTGTCAACTTTCACATCAATGCATGTCGGGTACTTCAAGCAGTTCAGGACCAACAGCTAGTCAAAAAATTGGAAGCATCAGCTTTTCAGTGGAAAGAATGATCTCCATCCTTGTGAATAATGTTCACAGTATGTAGACCATAACTCTAAACATGATTTGTATGCTGGATGTTATTCAATTCATTCTCTGTTGTATTTTTCCTAAGTAGATACTTTGAGTTGTGATATTTAAGTTCTATTCACTAATTTTGGGTTTTAGGAATATTCATTCTTGATTTTATTATCGAGTGAAGGTGTTAGAATTTTATGTTGTCCTTTTTAACCACAGGAGTTGAACCATTTTGGGATCAAGTAACTTGTCACTTTCTTGAGGTCTCTTTCTTTCTCTTACTGTTTCTTTGGCGTGGCAATGGCAGATTCATTTTCATTTCAGTTGATATTTTGACATGCTCTTTCAGCTAGCTGATAATTCTAATCCACATTTGAAAAACATGGCACTTGATGCACTTGATCAATCTATATCTGCAGTCTTGGGTTCGGAGAGGTTCCAAGACTACAAACAATCCAAGTCTCTTGAAACATCACAGGAAGTGAGACCTTCTACCATTTTTATTGCAAGCTACCCATAATTTATTAAAGGACGACTTATTGTGTGTCCACAATATGCAGATGGAAGTCAACATCGACAAGTTGAGGTCTCTTGAATGTTCAGTCATATCTCCCCTAAAGGTTCTTTATTTTTCTTCTCAAAGTGTAGATGTTCGTGTTGGATCTTTGAAAATTCTTTTGCATGTCTTGGAGGTAACGCTGTTGCTAGTTGGTCAAGTTTTATTGTTATTTCCTTGTTGTTTGTTTGCATGATGCTAATTTATACAAATTCTTTCAGAGGTATGGAGAGAAACTTCATTACAGCTGGCCTAATATACTTGAAATGTTGAGGTTGGCCTTCTTATGCCCTTAATGTATCTCTCTATTGGTAATCCTATGGTTAATCAATGTACCATTGTGTTACTGTAAGGTATGTAGCAGATGTTGCGGAGAAGGATCTTGTTACTCTCGGCTTCCAGGTATACTGATTTAGTTTGCTGCATTTATTGCTCAATGGGGTTATTGGTATATTGAGTTGACTATTAGTACTTCTCTCGTTACTTGTGATCATGATTCTGGAAAGTACACATTATTAATGGTGACAAGACATTGCCTATACTGCTTGTCTGTCTAGGCTCTCTAGTTCCATTTAGCCTAGCAATTTGCCTCCAAATTTTCTCTCTAAACTTGTGAACATTTTAGTTATAATTTTTTTTTTCTATTTAGTTTTATTTTTTAAGGAATTATTCTAATAGTTTAGATTAAATATTTTATACCTTCCTTCCATTTATTTTCCTCTTTCACCTTTCAATAAAAATAGACAAGCAAAAACATCACATTACATATTGATATCCCTCTTGGATGGCAACCCAATATGTGACATTCATCTGCAGCACATTATATAACAATTAAAGATCATGAAAGTACAGGCAGAAGTAAAGCGACCAAACCATACCCGCTGTCTAAGAAAGAAACCTATACCTATGCAATTGAGCCTATGTTTTGACATACCTTATATTTTCTACTTCACAAACCTCCTTGATTTCACAAAATTTTGTTTTCTTAAAGTTGCATTCGTTTTATAAAATTCCAGTATGAGGCATAGCTTGTTGGCATTTTGAAAATAATGGATGTACTACATTTAGTTTTTCATTTTTAATCTATGACTACACATAACTTAGGCAAGTTGAATTTATTTAAACTACTAAAAAGGGGTTATGACTTCTACATCTAAAAAAACAAATATCATCATATAAGTTCTTCCTTGATTTGTGTCTCTGTTGGATTTCTTCCTGTGTATTTATTTACAGATATTAGCAGATAAGCATGTTGTTATTTTCTTTAAGCCTTTTTCCCCTGTATCTCCTGTGCACCAAACTTCTATGCACTTCCCCTGACATCATTATCATGATTTTTTTTGTTATATATGGCATTTTCAAGGTATGGATTTGATATTCATATCCTTTATATGGAGCTTTCAAATCATGAATCTAATCTGCCATTTTATCAATGTATGCCTTCTAAGTGTTTCATATGTTTCAATTCTTGTGACGTTTTAATCTACAAAATGCAGTAATGATTTCAAATTATCATTTATTATGAATTTATTCCACAACTCTCATGTTGATTTAATTATAGTTTTGAATCTCCTTTTTTATGCTTCATGCTTATTTTAAGTTTTCTGTAAGACATGCTATAGCTTCACATTTGATCTAGTTATCATATTCTTCCTTTTTAAGAAAGGTTTTAGTGTTATTCTTTCTGTGTAACATTATCATATGTACTAATTTTCCTGATTTTGTTCCTTTCTAGAACCTAAGAGTGATAATGAACGATGGACTGTCCACCTTACCTACAGACTGCCTTCAAGTGTGAGATCCCTTGTTCCAACTTACCTATATGCATACTGCATGCATGCGTATATATGATTTCTTTTATTTTCTTTATTTTTGGATGTTATAGGTGGCTGCAATCCTCGTCTCTTAATTTGAAATTGAGTTTGGCCTAGGCCAAATTAAGACAGTATTATAGCTCATCATAGGTATTCGCCATCCTTAGCTGTCCAAAAATCTACCTGGCCCCACGGTTTTTGTAGTAGAAACCTGCACCATTCAGATGTTAAATCCTGGGTATGAGGAAATGTGTGTGGGATTAACCCTAGCTCAAATTAGAGTAGCATTGATGTTTCTCATACTAGGATGCATGTATGTGTACACTTGTACACAGAAATTCACATATATTTGCTCCTAGTCTGGCTCCTTCTGTCGTTTAATATGTATTAAACATATATTACAGGTGTGTTGATGTGACTGGAGCATACAGTGCTCAGAAGACCGAGTTAAACATAAGCTTGACAGCAGTGGGACTTCTGTGGACTATGACTGATTTCATTGCAAAGGGTCTTCTCAATGGACCTTTTGAAGGAAAGGGTACAGGTTCGTATTCTGTTGTCAAGCCTTCTGTTTTTAACTTTTTGATGTTCTGAAATTATACCAACGTTTCTATTTCAGGTGTCAATTCCATAGTGAAGCAGATAAACAATGAAAAGACGGAGGGTGGAACACATATTTCTAATATTGTGAGAGATAAGGCTTCTTCTATAGATGGTGTTGATTTTGAGAAGCTTCTATTCTCTGTTTTCTCCTTACTTCAAAACCTTGGGGCAGATGAGAGACCAGAGGTACAATATTTTAAATTTCTAATTTGGTTTCACTTTGAAATTTTCTACTTTTTTTTTTTTTTTATACCCAAACGACTTCATGAAAAACATCTTATGTGCTAAGATGGATATTAACAGGGTAATAGGGTAACAGAGAAAAAGAGTAAAAGCTCTTTTTTCTAAACTGAGTGGTCTCTGCCACATCAGCAAGTTTTATTTTCTGTTTTTCTGCTAGATCAGGAAGTTAGGTATCAATTCTGTTAAGCATTCAGTTAGCTCAGTTTATTAGCCAACTGGTTTTCTGTTAGCTGATTAGTTAGGCTATCTTGCATTGCAAGCTTCAACGATGTATATAATCTGATTCTATTAGATTGAGAAATACAAGAAATAAAAACACAAGTTACATTTTTCAGAAAATTTATTATGTTTACTTCTTTAGATATGCAATTCTTTTAGCAGTTAAGTTTCATTGAGAGTACCACTTGTGTGCATATGAATCTCTCTCACTCTCTTTTTCTTGCTGGCCCCTTCTTTTAGATTCTTGGTATCTCTATTTTAGTTTTTGATAAAACTTCCATTACAAAGCCAATTGCTTCCTTGCTGTAAGTTGATATAAGTAGTATTGATGAGAACATTGGTTGAAGGGCAGTCATAAGCAATTTTTAAATAGGACGATGTGAAGATGTTCTTTTCCCCGTTTGGTGTTTTTGATGATTTTTTTTCTTATAAGCTAAGTCTGGCCTGGTGGATGTTTCTTTGAAGTTACCTATTATAGTCGCACTATCCCTGAAGTTTAATTTGTTAGGGGAGATTGTGTGACAGGTTTTATGTCTAACACATCCCTACTCATCAGAACCCTTTGGACTTGCAAGGACAATATACATGCGTATCTTATTTTATGCTGAAATTTAACTTTTATTTACAACAATGTGCATCAAGGGTCTAATACTTTGTCCTGAATCAACTACCCCAAAAACCTAAGCTATTGAGTGAAAAGACATAAATGGTTACATCTAAATCCTAATGTTACCTTTTCTTGTATAGAAGCATGCTAATTGCATAAATGTTGACTTACATTTTTCCCAGGATGATAAAGCTACGGAAATTGACTTTATTGAAAATTTGGAACATCTCAATTATTGTTTCTATTTTTTTTTTTTTTTATCTCAGGGAATTAGAATGCTGTTGTTGTTAGATGTTGTGTTTGTTGCCACGACCATGAATCATCAGAAGTATCATGAATATTTATAATTTTTTTATCCCATGCATTTATAGAAAGGTTAACAGAGTTCTTTGACAGGAAGTAAGAGGGTGGGAAACAAGAATTTAAGGTTTAGAGGGTCTGTGCATAAGGGAGATTTGCAGACAACCTGAGTGTCATTCGGAGCTGTGAATATTCTGAGTGATTAATTTTCTGATTTTGATGGGTTTATCTTAAGGAAAGGAACAACTATTGTTGAATTTTCGGTGCTGTCTCCCACAAAAAATGCTAGTGTTGCATAGAAAATTAAAGAAATCACAATAAAATAGCTGAAACCTAGGGATTATTCCTATTGTCTCTTGTACTTCATAACTTGGTTTTGTTATATAACCAAGAAGAGATCATTAATCATTACATAATCTTCTCCCTAAATAGTGTTACAACATGCAACCATTTAAATAGACCTTCAAGAATCCATTGCTCTATACTAATACTATAACAATTAGGGAAATTTGGACAATAAAACAAAACTTGTTAACTCCTAAATAAAATTGCTCTCTAGTATTGCTACCTGATGTTAAAGCTTTCTGGAACTGAAAATTTTGTTTTTTAGGTGAGGAATTCCTCAGTCAGGACACTGTTCCAAACTTTAGGAACTCATGGACAAAAGCTTTCAAAGAACTTGTGGGAAGATTGTCTTTGGAATTATGTATTTCCTACATTGGACCGTGCTTCTCATATGGTAAAGCTGAAACTACTGGAAGTTGAAATGAAGACTTATTTTCATTGTAAGCTGATGGACATTGAATATGATTTTTGATAAGTAGGCTGCTACCTCTTCAAAAGATGAATGGCAAGGGAAAGAGCTTGGAACTCGAGGAGGAAAAGCAGTTCACATGCTCATACATCACAGGTATTTGCAATTGACTCTACTACTCGTTTTCTAGCCTCAGTGATATACTTGTTAGAGAAGATGGGGAGAATGAACGGTGGAGAAAAAAGTGAGGGTAGACTAGACCTCACTGAAAATAGTCTCGAACATTGTCGTAATGCTGATCCCTGAAGTCCTGATCTTGTATATTATACTACATTTCTTGTTTTCCATAATGAAATTGATAAGAAATAAATTATATGAATGATAATTTCATAGTATGAAGAAATTATGGTACTTGAACCCGTAGTATGGAAACATGAAAGACTTCCTATTTTCATAATCCAACAACTCTTATCTAAATTTTCCCATATTTGGTGACATTCTTCCTTGAGCTGGACCTTACATAAGCTTTCCACTTCTTTTGAATAAAGTCAGTAAACTAAACCTGTTAAATTGAAGACTTAAACTCTGCCAAAACAAGTTCTATCTACTTGTAGGAGCTTTAAGAACAATTAGCAATAAACTAACAAACTCAATAAAGAAATTGTAGAAATCAAGAAATAACAACTTAACAATCTTGATCGACCACAACTTTCAATGAAATCAATGATGATGGCCCATGTGTTAAAGCACAAGAAAGACAAGGTATAATATGATTTTTGATCCACAGAAACCAGCATAGAAATTAAGAGGAGGGTAAAACAGATATAATAACACGGGGTATTGGGAGATTGAAAAGTTTAAGAAGTATCTCTGAAACGGTTAATATATCGCTGACATCTATGCCTTTCCTTATGTTTAAGTAACTCCAACTATTTTGCACTGTAATTAACTACTTCATTAATCACCTAACACTTTCCAATATATCGCTGATATATGGGTACATTCAAATGAATTTTGCAGTCGTAACACGGCTCAGAAGCAGTGGGATGAAACTCTTGTGCTTGTTTTTGGTGGAATAGCACGTATATTACGGATGTTCTTCCCCTTTTTCACAAGCTTAAGTAACTTTTGGTCTGGTGGGTTCACTATTAAAAGATGATGTATCTGGTATTTTCATTTGGTGTAATTTACAAGCAGTCCTGATTTAATTTTGTTTTATGTAGGCTGGGAATCATTACTTCAATATGTTGAAAATAGCATTTTAAATGGTAGTAAAGAGGTTGCACTTGCAGCAATAAATTGTTTGCAGACAACTGTTATTTCCCACTCATCTAAGGTAGGGATAGATTTGAATTAGAGCTGATCTTCTGTTTGTAGATGAAGAATACGTAGCTGAATTTATTGTCAACCATCTTTAACTCTAGCCATGTCTATTTCTAGACTCTGTTTGAATATATTCATTCCTCTAAATAGATTTCTAGGAGTAGAAAATAAGTGGGAAAAATGAAAAGAATTTCTCCAAAAGCTAAAATTGGCTTCTGTGGAAGATAATTTGTACAAATTATTTCATAGCTTATCCAGAAGTTAATTTTAACTTATGCATAATCTGATTTTAGCTTATAGAGTTGTTTCTTTCACTTTTCTTATTTTCTTTTCCTGTAAGTGCTTCTGGAGAGGTTTGTCCAAATAAACTTTTAACCAGTTATCAAACATAAAAATCAATAAAGCTGAAGTAGTTGAATTGAAAATACTCATTTAAGTACTGACAGAAGTTTGTGAATTAGGGAAATATGCCAATGCCTTACCTTATTTCAGTAATTGATGTTTACGAGCTTGTTCTGAGAAAGCCTTCTAGTTACCATGGCAGTGCTGCTGATAAGGTGACGCAGGAGATTTTGCATGGTCTTGGTAATGTATTGATTTTCATTTAATTAAGATTTAATGTTTTTGTCTACGTTGCTTATGAATTAAGTCATTCTATTAGGTTTCTATTTTGTATCATACGCCCACAGTCAAGTAGCTTTAGATAGTATTATTCATATAAGACTTATTTTAATTTATATTTTGATCATCTATCAGGAGAGTTGTATGTGCAGGCTCAAGGACTGTTCAATGATGTTGTATACACACAATTGATATCAATCATAGATTTGGCCGTGAAGCAAGCCATGTTAACTAATGATAACTTTGAAATGGAATTTGTGAGTCCATTTTCTATTAACTTTATTAATATTGCTTAATTGCTTTTTCTTATTCATTTGTAAGTTGGAACCTAGAACTGTTATTATTATCTTCATTTGTTTTTCCAACAAAACTGGGAAATATGAGACAAGCAAATATGCTTGAGGGGGCTCAGCAGCGTTCATGAAATAGATGTCTGACCTCATAAAATATTGGCTGCATCTATCATTTGTCTACCCATAGATGTCTGACCTCATAAAATATTGTATGACGAGCTGTTCATGAATTTGATGACGTGGACAGTTTGCATAGGGTCTCTTAAACCTCTCCCCATTTTCGCACAGACAATAAAAATATTGTCTGTCTAATGCCACAAATCTCTTTGTGGATAGATGTATTGTCTGCATAGGGAAGAATTTCTCCAGAAATAGCGTCTTGGGGTTTTCCCGGCTAGTAACTGACCCTAGTGGAAGGTAATATATAGCCAGTATTTAGCAGCATCTTGCAAGGAGAAAGGAAAAATGCTTTGAGCTTTATGTGCTCCTCGGTACCTATAGATGGTCTCATGGTGGTGCACACAATGTGAAATTCCTTGAGATGCTTTTGTGGATTTTCACCTGCAAGGCCATAAAACTTTTGCAAAAGATGAATTAAATCAGATTTTAATTCACATTGTACATCCAAATTAGGATATTGGATGCACAAAATTTGAATTGAAACATTGGGTGCAACTAATTCCCTCAAAGTCCTTACGTTTATGTTTCTTTCACTATTAGATGAAGAACATGTATCTGACCATATGACAATTGGTGTGTCTAACGCTATGCTAGATGTTCTATCAGTAGAACAGTGATGCAAAGTTTTTTAGTGTCTAACTCGTCTATGGTATATATGCTCTTAAAATGGAAATCTATCACCTGAATTTGCTGCTCTTTTCGTACACTAGATGCTGATGTATAGACAGTTTAATCTGATTATCTATGACTCACTTAAATGTAAAATTGCTACTAAAATTTAATAGTTAAAAATCTCCAAGAACAAATTATTAGTTAAGAACAAGATTACAAATTAAAACAATGAATTGCGGACAAAAGGAAGAAAATTTGAAAGTGAAATTCAAATTGAATTCTCCGACAAAACCAAATTTGATCATTGTTGTTTCTATGATCAAATTCAGTATCGTAGGGCATCTACTGTATTCACAATTCGAGTTTTAAAAAGTTCCAATACTGCCCAATATATTAGGTCCGCCAAACTACTAAAACACAAAGCTCAAAATCTAGCTTCTACTGTTGAATATTCTCTTATGAAATTTACCTGCTAGCATTTTAAAGGTGGTTATGAAATCTGTTAGAATGTAATCAGCTGTAACAGATTTCTAGGAAATTAACTGTTACATAATCTGAGAAATTAGGATGATTGATTCCTAATTATTAAGTGTTTTTATTATAATTGATTCTGTAAAACAGTATAAATACATACTATGTGGTCTGCATTAGACACACAATACATTCAGAACATATACAATTTTATAAAATTCTTGACTAAGGAATCAAAGTTCAACCGATGCAGATCAAGATAAATAATTTTCTCTGTTAAGCCATTCTAGTCTAGAAAGAGAAAACACTAGTCTAGAAGCCATTCTAAATGGAAAACAATTAAGAGGACCTCCAACAAGGAGAGAAAAGGGGACTACACTCTAACCCACAACCAAGACAAGTTTGGAAACTCAAAAATAACGGTTGAAACATAGAGTAGAGGAGTCAGTGAGTTCACTAGAAGAATCACAGTGTTGTTCAAGTCATTGAAGGCTGGCAACTAGAGCATACACACCTGATTGAACTGCATAGAAGAACGGAACAGGCAGAGGTTGTTGCCACAGTGATCAACACAGTTGTTCGTCACCTAATGAGGCGCACCAGATCTGGTAGTTGCAGTGATGCTGACAGTGGCTGGTGGCTGCAGATGGCAGTGAACATCACCGGATAAAGACAAGCATAGCGAGATCAGACACTCTGTGATACAATGTAGCGAATAATGGATTTGGAGGAGAATAAACCTTGAGCGATCTCTCAGATGTTCTATTAAATAGAGAATAACATATAAGTCCGAAGTACAAAAGGATGATTGACAGGTTACAGCAAAAAACAGCTTTACAAAGTTTTCTAGAAAATAATAATAGATTTCTTCTAACAGTAGTATAATTTCCGTTTTTAGTAGAAACTTTCGTAATGTTATGTTTCATTTTTCTAGGGGAATGTCCCACCAGTGCTACGGACTATACTGGAAATCTTGCCACTGTTACGTCCAACAGAGCACATTTGTTCTATGTGGTCCCTTCTTCTTCGAGAGTTTCTTCAGTATCTTCCTAGGCAGGATTCTCATTTACATAATGAGGATGGTAAAATAGATCAAGCAAGAGGTTCTGACCTTATTTTAGTTATGGAACTATCAGGTTGTATCTATGCTAGTTTTGAGTTTTTTCCTTTAAGTTTGAAATTTATGCTTGTGTTTGCAGATTATCAGATTAAACATGATGCACCAAATGGTGCTACTCCAATATCACACAATGAAGTAGCAGCACCAAATGCCATTCCAAGTTACATATTTGCAGAAAGGCTAGTTCCAGTGCTAGTAGATCTATTCTTGCAAGCACCTGCAGTTCAAAAGCATATTATGTACCCTGAAATTATTCAAAGTCTTGGAAGGTAGTAATTGCTCTTATCTATTGTTTTTTTTTTTCTGCTCACTGTTATTGGGTAGGATGGGGGATAACTCGCAAAAGGGTGCTGAGATTTTCTTCAAAAAAATAATTTAGTTAGAGATATTTGCACACTGTTGCCAGAAAATGATGAGAACCCGTTTCCCTGGAGAGTGAACTCAAGCTTTTATAGGTTATGATTGCTACAGAAACGGGAACTTTGAAAATGTTTAAATTGGAAACTGGGGAAAAGAGAAAAGACTTTGAATGCATGCTTGAGATGAATGCTACTCTTGTGGGCCCCTTGAAGTTCTTTTCACCGGTAGGAATTCTCTTTTTTTTTTCTTTTATAAAATATAAGGAGCGGATTCTAATAAATGACAATAAGGAAATGCGGCAATACAATATATTCTAATAATTACATATACTAAATGAGGAAACTAATCCTAAAAGGTAATCTAAAATATTGAGATATAATTATGATATTTTTCAATATATTGTTTGTGGAGGACTGACTCCTGCATTCTTTTCGGGAAGATGTGTGGTTACGTTGAAGATGATTGTCACTTAGATTCATGTAAGGGAAATATCTACTGGTGTTCTCCTTATTTACTTTGCCAGCTTCGGTAACCAACTGACCAACATCTTTACTAAGTCTCTCTAGGGTGTCTTATATTGATGAAATTTGTAATAAGCTTGTCTAATATGATACATATGCTCCAACTTGACGGGAGAGTTAGAAATATGATTTGATTACATTAAGTAAAAAAAAAAAATATGTTAGGGTATTTCCCAGTATCAGATATTGATTTTTTTTCTGACTATTGAATCTCTTTTCATTATAAATAAGAATATTAATGTACCCAACACACTTGGATTTCGTTATATTCTTTCTCAATTTCTCTCTTCTCAACATGGTACTAGAGTGATACCATCCTTGGTAACCTGTTTTTTCACTAATCCTTTCAACAAACTCATTAAGTCAAAATATGTTAAATGTTATCCTTGTGTAAAACTAATACATAGTGCAACAGAAAATTTGACAATATTGAGTAATGAAACCTTTTACAAATTCTCAAATAACCATTCTATTTACGAGTAATATATGTTAAAATGTTATTGTTAATATCTCACATTGACTAGAAACATGGTAAATGTTGTCTCTGTGAGGTTGGACAGTCCTCACTTATAAGTTAGTTTTTAGGTTCAGCTTAACTTTATGCTCAAATTCTAAAATGGTATCATGGTCTAATCTGAATTTGTTATTGGTTGCCTATATTTGTCTAAGCTCCAAACGTGTATACCTAGGTAGGGTGGTGTTGTTGGGCCCACATTTGTATGTTGTGAGAGGATGTGATTAGATAACATATCAACTAGAGATATGGCCAATGTAGTCTTTCTAAGTTTTGGACAAAGCTCATCTTACAAATTAACTTTATAAGATTGAGTTCAGTATCAAACTCAAATACCAAGAGTATTTGTAATTTGCATTCCAAGTGAAAAATGTTTTTGGTTGTTTTACTCACTTAACTCTTCTATTTCCGTTGTCAACGTGAGGAGGAAAGGACTGAAAAAAAAGGTAAAAGTTGATAATTTGAAATTAAATTATGAAAGATTTTATTTTTTTATGAGTGAGAAAGACAAGAGGAAATACATTAAAGTTCACTCACCAACAACTTTTGAGGATACCCCTCCTAATCTTTACTCTTGGAATTGACCAATGTAAACTCTTCACCATTTGGTCAGCTCATTTTTTATGCAATAAAATATGCAACCCTAATGGATTGAAGATATCCACCTCTTTATATACTTACATATTCCCCTTTTCTCTATAGAATCATGAGTATTCTTCTGCAATAATATTATGTTAATTTTTCAGATGTATGACAACAAGAAGAGATAGTCCTGATAGTGCACTTTGGAGATTAGCTGTCGAAGCGTTCAACCGTCTTCTTATTGATTACGTCACCAATTTAACCAATGGAGGTTCAGATTCAAGTACTAGTAAATCTGTCAGAACAAGAATATGGAAGGAGATTGCGGATGTTTATGAAATATTCCTAATTGGATATTGTGGACGAGCTCTTCCTTCAAATTCCCTCTCAGCTGTGGTGCTAGAGGCTGATGAGTCCCTTGAGATGTCCATCTTAAATGTTCTTGGTGACACAGTCCTTAAGTTGCCAGTTGACACACCTACGGATGTAAGTTCTCCACCAATATATAAGATACTTTAGTATTAAGAAGTTCAATAACAATAGTTTGATATTTAACTATACATGGCGCTAGAAGAAAAAATAATTTCATCGTTTATAGTTTTCACCCAACTGTTAGGCCCCCTATTAAGGTGTACATTGGGAAGGGTGACAAGAGGATCATGGAAACAACTCACCAAAGCAATGGTGTTATCTTTTAGAAAAATCAACTACAGGGATAACATGATGTCTACAAAGCAGAGAGAGAGGTTAGGAAAGGGAGTAAATTTGAAACTCAAGATTCTAGGGAGGTACACAATTCCAAAACGAGTATTTCGTAGGAAGATTACATATAGTGTCTTATTTTTTCTGTTTTTATACAGATGAATACGGTTTTAAGAACCAGTCCATTGATTCATAAGTATGCATCAGTTTCTTTTAGGTTCCCCATCACTTACCCATATCTTCAAAGTAAATATAATTTATCTCTGCGATGATATGGTATACTTACACTTTAAATTTATCGGGAAAGAACCGCATTGCTAACTTTTGTGTCATAAAACACAAAGTTATGAAAAATGGATTGAAATAAAATCGATGCAGAAAATTGGTTACCACAAATGAAAAATAAAAATAGTTAAAATTATTTGTAATTTTCATTTATTTACTGTGGTGGCCATATCACTAATTGATATAAAATATTTAATACATTCTTGGCGTTGAAGACTAGACATCTCAAAGTCTAAGATTAGATATTTGCAAGTGGTCTAATAACGACCTAAGATATTTTTATACATTTATAAATTCATCAACAATTCTTAGGATAGACTTTGATACTTTGAGTAGATGGACCGAAAAACACTTTTGTTTTCCAATCTATTTACTCTAGTAGATGCAATTTTAGAATTTGACTATTGACCTAATTCAAACAATATAAAATCAGCTTCTAAGTTAAGGATTATCTTCCACATATTTAGAGTTCTTACATTTTGCTTATTAGAGCTAGCTCTTTAACGACTGCTCATCGCTTCTTATGCATGACTTCTTTGAGTAATAATTAATTCGGATTATTGATAATTTTTTCCCTGAACTAAAGTTGTGTGCTTATTTTTCTGCAAAAGTCACCCAATTGGACTTGTTTTCAGCTTTTCTTGCACTCCAGATTAAGTACAGTTGAACATTTAACTTTTTCCTTTTATTCATCATGGAAGGGGAATGAGAAGAGATTTTGAATATTTATACTAATAGTAGGCTCTTAATCCTAATTAAATAAGAAATAAATTGTGAAATATGAAATAGGGAAACTAATCAAAAGAGATAAACTTAGACACTCTAAGATATTCTAGATAAATTATATACTATTGGTTGCTTTTCATATGTTCTAACAACGTGCATGTTTTTAGATTCTGCTGCGACTGGTCTCCACATTGGACCGATGTGCATCACGCACATGCTCATTACCTGTTGAGACTGTAGAGCTTATGCCTCCTCACTGCAGCAGATTTTCTTTGACTTGTTTACAAAAGTTGTTTTCTTTGAGCAGGTGCTATCCTTTGAAAGCTTGTTTAATTCGTATTAGATTTTTTTTCTGTAAATAATGTCCAAATTCTGAGTGTAAATCATCTTAGACTTGATGTCATTTATGTCTTTATGTGAGATGGTGTACTTGTCATGGATGCTTCTAGTAATCTACCTTCATCATGCATTTTTGTATACAGTTGCCTGCCTTCTCTGGACATTCTTTTCTAATGAATTCATGATTTATAGTCTCATCAGAAGAAAAGTATTCTGAATTATTTGGGTGCCTGATTACTAACTCCTGCTGTATCATTGTAATAGAGACCTGAATAAAGGCACTATTTGATTCCTAAAATTTCTTTGATCTCAACTCCTTATTTTTCCTTCTCTTTGCATTTTAGTTTTTACTAAATATATTATCTTCATATGCTGACCAATTGATATACTGTTTTGTTAGTTATTCTAATGAAGTCAATTGGAATATGACAAGATCCGAAGTCAGCAAAATCTCAATTACGATGCTCATGACCAGATGTGAATACATCTTGGGCAGGTTTCTGACAGATGAAAATGTCTTAGGTGTGCTTTTGTTATGAAAGATAATCAACATCCTATGGAATTTTCATTTCATCTACCACTTTTTGCCTACTTAAATATTTTCTTTTCCCTGCAGGTGACTGTCCATTACCAAAAGCAAGACTTGAAGAAATTATTTATGTTCTCCGAGAACTGGCACATGTTGTAATTCATCCAGATGCAGCATCTGTTCTCCCTATACACCCCTTGTTGAGAACTGGCCTAGCAGAGGACAAGGAGAAGCACAACAACCGACCCCATTTGTTTGTGTTGTTACCTTCCTTTTGTGAGCTTGTTACATCAAGGTAAAGTAACTATAAACTTGAGTTACGATGCTTTATATTTAGCGTGCAAATTTGTGGAATCTTTTTGCTTGTGGATCTATGTGGGTTGGTTTGTTATTGGAAATGGAATTTCATAAAATTCTTTGATGATTTTTTTTCTTATCCTCCAATTCTACTTTTCTCTCATCTTTGGGGGGAAAAAAATAAGGAAAAAATATTTACTAATATTAAGTTGGATAAGATATTCTCCAGCAGCACAAAATACCAATCACCATGCTAGAAGAAAATATATCCACTAAAAAAGTGCTAGACACACTTTGACAAACAGATAAATAAAACCCCAGAAGTCATTATAGCTTTAACTCATAAGGAGGTGCAGATACAAGCGTGTCTTCCAGGAACCGCTTAAACAGACTTCTTACACAATATAAATAAAAGTTGCATAGTTCTCTTTCTTTTATCCTATCCATGCCTTTTACGAAAGATCGATACTGAATACTAAAAAGATCTTCTAAAGTGGTCGAACAATCTCAAAACGACCTCCAAAGAGTACTAGCTAGTTCAAAAGAGGCTAGGCCACTTCACAATGGTAGAAAGCATAGTTTGGCTTACGTGTCCAAAATATCTTCTTTTTAAAACCTATCAAGCATTTATTGCTAAACGACCTTCATTTCTGGTAAAGAAGTGAGAAAACAGTTTCTCTTTCATTTTTTTCATCTGTTACTTCTTCTATGTCTAAATTTTTTCTTTTGATGATGGACAGAGAATTAAGAATACGGGAGCTAGTGCAAGTACTGCTTCAGTTAGTAACCAAGGAATTGTCTCTGGAAAAGCTCAGCTCACCGAGTGAAAAGAATACTTCCAGATAAGCCCATTTCATAAGTTTTACATTGAAAATTAAGCTTATGAAAATACCAAGCTTTTCTCCTTTTACCCTCGGCTAGGATTGTATATTTTTTTCTTTCTGTAGACTAGACTAGAACCACCTATAGGAGGTTTTCACGGTCTTTTCTTTTGCCTGTCATAAATTATTGTCAACCATACTCTTTCGGCTCTATAAGCGTCGTGCCCTTGACCTCCTCAAACTGGGAGAGTTATAAATCTGGGAAATCAATGGAGCAGCTGAGAGAATTGTGTGGTTTATACAATCAGATATTGTAAAGGAAGGAACAACAAAGGAGGGGGAAGAAACTGTGAAAATTGTCCTAGTGAGAGGATCTATGTGCCCCTTGACTCGCCAATTTTGTTGTACAAAATCACAGCGAAATGTGTCTGATGTTGTGCCCAATTTTTTAAACTCGGGCCCAGGCCTTAATTTTTTGTTTGTTCATGCAAATCTTTTTTGCACCTTTAAATGTTCAATGATATGTATAATATCTCATTTATTGTGACTGAGAAACAAACGGATATTATATGACGGAATTCTCGGATCGAGCATGTCTTCCGAGAAGAAATAGTCTGAATTCCATCGTATTCCTAAATGCTTTTGTTGAGAAAATTGTTGTACTCTTGATGCTAGTGTCTTTAAACGAGTATACCATCTTTGTTAATAAAGAGAAGGCTTTGGTAAAAAATTGATAGATTGCTGTAAAGAATTGAAGCCACTGGTGAGAAGAGAAAAAGGCAGAAAGAGTTGGGGTTTCATAAAAGACTAAGGGCATCTCCAATAGGAATGCCCTCCCACTTTTATCACTTTTATTTCAAATTCGCAACTTATGCTCTCACTGGTATATGAAATGTTTTCTATAAGGATAATTTATCACTATAGCATTGACTTAATTTTGATTGATGTGTTTAAGGAGTAGGATTTATTGAATTTATAGGAACGATGGATCAGCATGTCAATCTTTTTCAGTTAAATCGAGTGAAACTATAAGTTGGCATTACATCTACCTTAATAGTAGTTAACATGCATAAAAAGTAATAAATTGTTAACGTGAGTAAATAATAATACACTTTTAACATGCATATTTATTCAACATTAGATAGTGATAAACTATACAAACTTAGCTTCTTTTTTTATGTTAAACCCTGTCAATTGAAATACATGTACGAGCTATTAATTAGGTTTACCTAAATCCGTGTATAATGGAAACATACCCCGTTTAACAATTTCATAGATATAGCAAAACTATCACTTTATCTTTACAAAAAGAAAAAGATTTATTCTAAATTTAAAAACAAAATCGTATGAAAAGTTTTACATTTTTTTTTATGCAGCTTAATCGTTAACCAAAGCTTGTTTTATCGATCAATACATTTATTTTTACTTAAAAATACATTTTTACCAGCATTCCAATCACATCCTAATTCCTAATGATAAGTCGTTGCTCGTACTTTCATTATAATTAACTCAAATCAAGTGAAATTTTGTCTAAATATACAAAAACGTCATATTAAATAAAAAAAAGCAATCTTATTTATTTTGTAAATTAGGATTTCATAAAGTTACATATTTCAAACAAATGAAGGCAGAAATAAAATATAAACGCATTGCTTTGAAGAAAACTATCACGGTTAGATTAAAAAAAATAAAAATTGGGCGAGCTCTTAACATTTTGTCAGAGGACAGAATTTTGGTTGTTTCGTTCTCCATGAAGGAAAGAAAGAAAAATGAATCACTTACAAAATGCGCAATGGCGATAATATACATATATGGTATGTGAGATGAAGTAACTAGTTAGTGATTTGGTTAAGCCTAGCAGCAGCAGCCACGGCTGCTGACACACCCCCAGGATGAGTAGTGAGGTTGGGATCATTTCTCATTTCTGCACCAGTCACACCTTCAGCATCTCTCCGAGTCGCTGCTCTATCTGACGGTAACTTCGAAGTCGCATCCTGCAACAAAATAACTGTTATCTATGCGTCCTTCTTTTTCTTAAATGGCCAGAGACACACACAACACAAGTGATTTAATTAGTGCAGGTACCGCCAGAATATCTGCGAGTTTCGTCTTGTCCTCTTCCTTTGTAATCCGAGCATTTAGGGTTGCGGCCGATTGCGCCGCCGCAGCAACGCCTCCGGGGACGATGTTGGTGCGCCCGGTGGCTCTCACTTCCGCAGCTTGAATCGCCGCCGCATCGCTCCACTCCACCGGCTTCTTTCCCGCCGTGAGAACCGTCGCTTCCAGTGCTTCACCTATGGTGATCCCACCGCCCCCAATGCCCATCTCTTGAACAAGAGAGGACGTCAGTGGCGCCTTTTTGCTAAATTGCTCCACCATCTGTAAGCAATTCATGCATTTCATATCAATTATTAACATTTTATTTGCCACTGAATGTCAAACGTAGTTTATATTTCAATTCATGCATGTAAAATAGAAGAGAAAGTTAAAAAAAATGAATATAATTTATGTCTTCATTCTCGGTGGATGGAAAAAATTCTTTAAAAACAAAAATGAAAGATTTAGTTAATACCTCAACCAATTTATTAACTCTCTTCTCCTTTTCCTCTACTGATTTCTGAGCAACCTACGGAACAAATTAATCAAAAATAAGAATTAAAGAGAAAACACCGATCCTAAAAACATAAATAAACAAACCAGAATAATTAAAAGTTTCTTGGCGTGTGTGTATAATATGTACGTATACATATATACACATATAAGAAGAACCTGTTCACCAACGGACTCCGATATCACTTGCCTCCCCGGAGAATCAGTCTCCTTCACACTAACACCATCGCCAGCGGCGATGTTATTTATATCGTTGAGCCCCACCACCCCATCTCTCTCATTTTTCATGGCCGCGGATTGCATCGCCGCGGCGACGCCACCCTTGGGGTTCTTACCAAGCAGGTGACTCTCCACCTTTTGCATGGTGGCGGCGTCAACCGATGCAATCGGTTTGGTTTTGAGATCTCCTTGAACGTTGAAGACATCTCCGTATGTGATAGCCTCTTCTTGATGATCCTCCCTCTTTGGCTGTTCCTGACTCATGTTTTTAATTGTTGGACACCAATCTCAGTGAAACCTTTTTGAATTAATTTTGTGATTTAAAGAGGTTTGGATTGATGAAGGGAAATTGTAGGTGCGTGCATGGGGCATGCAGTGATGGAGGTGGCAGATGGCAAAGGTTAGAGAGAAAGTAGGTAGGACTTGTTTTTTGTGGCTCAACTCAACCAACCATTGGTTTTTGACGTTCGTTTGAGAAAGCGAAGACAAGTGTCGTCTCCACCGTCTCTGCCTTGACCAGGTCTTTTCATCTCTCTTGCCTTTTTCTTCCTTCATCCGTGCTCAAAAATTTTCAGGGTATCAAAATATTTTTTAACTGTATACAAATTTTTAAGGGATAAATTCTTATATATATATATATATATATATATATATATATATATATATATATATATATATATATATATAAATTTTAGAAAAACTAATCTCTCTTATATAAAATACACAATTTTTTTTTTTGTGTGTGTGTTCTAT
>Ga0099822_1002914_pt1:2500-21672 | contig 21672 bp, 17 predicted proteins | sample CowpeawhiteBW_FD_76839 | JGI IMG/M metagenome (GOLD analysis project Ga0099822, IMG submission 76839) | Root nodule microbial communities of legume samples collected from California USA - Cow pea white BW | ecosystem: Host-associated > Plants > Roots > Nodule | place: USA: California... | reverse complement strand
ATAAATATATATATAAAAAAATAAATATATATATATATATATATATATATATATATATATATATTTCTTCTAATTATTTGGTTTGTCATAAAACACATTCGCATCTTCAATATATTTTTCATCTTATCATAACCTTTATGTGATTATGTTAAGATGATATATGTGAATTAAAAAAAAAATTATGTCTCACATTTGAATATTTTTATTATTTTTTAATACTTTTATTTATTTTATATTTTCCTTTCACATGAGAATGTTTAATACTCTGAATTTAAGTGTTTAATAACATAAACATTTCATTTACTAGGTAATATAAAAAAATATTTACTTATTATTATTAATTTTTGTTTCATTTGAAGAACTTTTGTTTAGCTAAAACAATTTTCGTTATTTCTCAATCATTGAGTATGTATGTTGATATTTGAAAAGTTTTCTTAGATGTCTAAGGTATTTTTCATCTTATCATGTCCTTAGTTATACATTTGTTTTCCTTTGTGTTATTTCTTTCAATAGTCTCTCAAATTGTTTCTAAGACACAAATTTGTTAATTTTTTTATATTTTTATTTATTGTTTATTTTCATCATGTACAATATTATTTCGATATATTTTATCTATTTATTTTTTATTTTCTAATTCATTATCAATCATGCTATATTTTTTTTACTATAATTGTATAAATAAATTTTATTTACTGCAATATAAAAATTTAAAAATTTAATGTAATTATCATGAATATTTTTTTATCACCATCCAACATACATTGAAGTTCAAAAGATATAAGATCTATGTTAAAATTTTATTATTATGTTTATTATTTGTTCTTTGTATCATTTTGATCAAGGATGTATTATAACTTTTATTAGTGTATAAAAAATAGATTTATTAGAATTTTAAAAATTGAAGTAAACAAACATTTAAAATATATTTTAATTTAAACATTTGTTTTCCTTTTATATTTTTAAATTTTATCAAATAGGTTTCATTAATGTTTGTAGTTTGCAAATTTAATAAATGTTTTGGTTTTCATAAAATTTTATTTGGTATTCTAATATAAAATGTAAACAATTATAATTTATTTCAAATTATTTGATATCGAAGAAACAATCATCCTCTAATATTGAATATTTGATAATATTATGTTTTTTTACCGTAATTTTTTATTATTTTATAAAAAATAATTAAAATTAATATTGGAGTAGTAAGAAAACGGGTGTGGGTATGGGTACAAGATTATACCCGTTACCCGGTGGAGATGGAAATGGGACAAAAGTTTGATACTCGTTGGCTTTGGGAATGAGGATAGATTTTTTCTAGTGGCGGAACTTGACCAAAACTTTTAGGGGACCAAATTATATTTGTTATATATAAATTATTTTTTTTAATTTAAAAAAATATTTTCTTACATCATTTTTTATTCAAAATATTCATTAACTTTTCAATCTTCTAGTAGTGCAATTTGATTTTAAAAATAATAAAGAAATGATGGTGAAAATTGAGATGGAAATAAAATGAGAGGAAGAGATGGAAACATGGAAGAGAAAAACCAAATAAAAAAATATAAAAAATTATAATAGAGAAAAAATATGATTTTGAAATTAAAAAAAAAATCCAAACTAAATTAATATAAATAAGATAATAATATACAAATAAAGTAATAATATATAAATAAAATAATAATATATAAATATTTTTTTTAAATATATAAAATAAAGTAAAATAAAAATCAATTAATGTAAATAAAATAATAATATATAAATATTATTTTTTAAATAACAAAAAATGCAAAAATAGAAATGGTTGGGGGAGCCCTGGCTCCCCTATGTCACAACCTTGTTCCGCCTTTGATTTTTTCTATGAGGATGGGTATGGGATAGCGAAACCCGTCCCCGTCCTGTCCCGTTGCCATCCCTATTTGAGATTCACTTAGAATTTCATCTGTTGTACGTGTACGAGCTTTCAACATGTAAAAGCTATGGGGAAAGTAAAAACTAAAATGAAAATTTGAAGGTTGTCTAGAATCCTAATGTCCACTCTAGTTCTTTCTCTATCAAAATTGTAGTCTTTGAGAGAGAAACGTGCAGTGTTAATGCCTCATTCACGGGAAAGGTGTAGGTTCCTCAATACAAAGTTGAGTAGTTCATAAATTGGTCTTGCCTATTAGGGCTCTTTGACACTTCAACTTTTGATATGTTGTGATATGTGCTTCCGATACATTTCAACTTTTGATATGTTGTTATATGTGCTTCCGATACTTTATCTCTTTCTCATTCACCTCCAATTCTATATTTGTTGAATTGTTATTATTGATTGAGTGTTTCTAGAACAATACTTTATTGTTGTATGGAAACATTTTTTTCAAAAATACCTTAGTTAAATTAGGTTATAAAGGTGGTTATGCAGCTTATAAAGATGGTTAATTGATCATGTGATATTGGACAAGTAGTTGGACTTGAATAACATAGTTTATAAAGCTTTGAATTCATATTTATTTAGTGGTTAACAATCATTGATATTTTGTTGAAAAATACTTTATTAGTTGTTGTCTTACATTCTAAGAAAACAATGTGCGTTAAGTCATTTCAAAAAGGTTGTTAAATAGGATATTGACTTTGTTAAATGAACATATACCTTTGGGGAACTAGTAACCACTTCAGCTTTGATAATGGAGATAGGAAAATTAAGAATTCCATATTTTATTGAAAGGTTGAAAGTTTCCGGAATAAGAGGTTTTTAACCCAAGATCCAACAAATATTTTGAGTTGAAAATATGTGGGTTAAATTAGTTGATATATAAAAGTGGTTAAATATGTTATCAAGTTGGTTAAGTGATAATATGAATATAGTCCATGTCCAAAACTTTGATTCATTTTGGTCATTTTAATTCAATTACGTTAACTGTTTTGAGATGCTGAAGTATTTCCCAATAGATATGGAATCAGGAATGTATAAACGGTGTAAACAACTCCAATACTAACATGAAATGCGTTCGATGTGTAAAAAAAAGTTAACGTAATTAGGTTAAAATGACTATATTCATTCATTTTTAAAGTTTAAGGACCAAAATGTATCAAAGTTTCGCACAGGGACAAATTTCAAGTTTGGATTAAAGTTTAGGGACTAAAAACATACTTAACCCTATATTTTTCTAGAAAGTTGTGGGTTAAATTAGTTTAGAAAAGTGGTTAAATATGTTATAGAGTTGGTTAAATGATGATATAATGTTGGAGAACTAATTAGTCATCATGACCAATGTTTTTAAACCTTCGAACTCCATATTTGTTGATTGGTTATTATTGATCGAGTATTTCTAGAACAACATTTTATTTGTGCATGCAAAACATTGTGCTAGAAATATCTTGGTTAAATTATTTTAAAAAGTGGTTATATAGCTTACAGAGTTGGTCAAGTGATCATGCCACCTTATATAAGCAATTGGACTTGAATAACATTATTTTTAAAGTTTTGAATTCCATAACCTTTTAAGTGATTACCGATGATTCAAACTTTGTAGAAGAATAATGTATTAATTAACTTAAACAATATCATTTCTCCCACTAAACAAGACTTTATTTCCTCCACCAAACAATCTGCCTGAAACATATTGGTTAACTTAGTTAAAAAAGTAGTTAAATAGGTTATATAGTTGGTTAAATCAACATATAATGTGGGACAACCAATTTGGCCTTCATTAATAGTGTTTTTATAACTGAATCCCAAAATTTTGTTATTACTCACCATTCACTACGATTTTGTGGATAAATACAATATTGATTGTTCATTTTGCACTTTACCAAACAAAGGTTGGAAAGTGAGAAAAAATGTTTAAAAGAGATTGTGAAAGACGTTGTCGACACCATGTAGGCTAATCCCACCATCATTTGCAAGATTGTCATTTCTTGGTGTGTTTGGCGAGGTTAAGGGAGAGTCTTCGTCTTGAATGTTGACCATTTTGCATTAATTAGATATATAAGGTCATGGTTGTGTCTTTTAATATGTTGAAATGTTTTTCAACATGTTAAATGGTGTATTTTAATTTGTTGAATGAATTTTTAATAGATTAAAAAGTTTGTTGCAGTAGTCTTAACTGGTACTTAATCAACCAGTTGATTTATTTTGTAATCGATTGATTTCACTTAAGTTAAGAGAAATCAACTGATTGATTTGAAAATCAACCTGTTGAATTTCGTAACAATTTGACTATAAAAGATTTATTTTACAAAAGAGAGGTGTGAAGACCATTTTTTAGTGCAAAAACTTTATGGAAACTATGGAATTCTCTCTCTTTCATGATCATATAGTGTGCAACTGGTGAAGATTGATCTTGGATCATTCTTAGAGCATTTTGCTTGGTGTTTGAAGCCAGGAGAAGGTGGTTGTGGTAGGCAAGGTTGTGTTACCACTAAGATTTAGTCTTTCTCAAGCTTTTAGGTTGTGCCTGGTGGTTTTCCAAGTCTACAAGAGGTGTCTTGTTGTGCTGGTTTGATTCTTGTGTGATTCAAGAGTCATTGTGTGGTGTTCTAGCATATTTTGAAAGTGTAATGTTGTGAACTTTATAAATCTTTTGAAATAGTAAAAAGTCAGGCTCGGGTTGCCTTGACTAACTAGATGTAGTTCAAGTTTAAGTGAACCAGTATAAAAATCTCATGCATTGCTCTTTTCTCTAACCATTCTCTCTTGAATTACACTTTAAAGTTTAAAGAATTTTTATTTGAATAATCTTTTTAACATTCTTATGTGATCTGGCATTATCTGCAACATTGCTCATGTTTGTCTAACTCATTTGAACCTATCTTGACTAATCTTTCATATTTTTCTTGACTTTCATATTGAAGGAACCAAGTTAAAAATCTTGAGCCTTAGAAATACTCCCTTAGCGATGAAAGGAGGTTCCAAAAGAATTCAAAATTTGCTTTCACAACTTAAGCAACATGGATGATGTATGAGCCATGCGAAGAGAACTCATGAAGTAACCTAAAGCATCACAATTTAGAGCTCAACCATGGAGGAAAGCCACTCATGAAGGAAGCCTTATAGGTTGAACATCACGAAGAAGGATTAGGTCTTGAGGAAACCCTCTATGGAAGGAAAGATAACAAGTAGAAGGGAAAAGGTACAATCCTAATCTTTTAAAAGATGATAGTCATAAGATGATCAATGATATTTATTATATGCCTAAATTAGAAAACAATATTTTGTGTTTAGGCAAACTTCTTGAAAAAGGATATAAGATCCTCATGAAAGATAAATATTTGTGGCCTAAAGATCAAAATGGAAATTTTATTGCTAAGGTGATTATGTCAAGAAATAGAATATTTATCTTGAATCTAAAAACCATTGAAGCAAAGTGTTTAAAGGTGAGCGTTCAAGAGAAAGCACGGTGTTGGCACATGAGGTTTGGACACTTAACCTTTGGTGCCCCTAAAAGTTTGGGAGAAAAGGAGATGGTGAAAGGGATGCTTGCAATCAATAGTCTCAATCAATTGTGCGAAGCATGTCTTCCTGGAAAGCACCCAAGGAAAAGCTTTCCAAAAGTAGCTTCCTCAAGAGCAACCAAGACTTGTACATGCCGATGTGTGTGGTCCAATCGATCCACTATCATTCAGTAAGAATAAATATTTCTTACTCTTCATTGATGATTTCAGTAGAAAAACGTGAGTGTAATTTCTCAGACAAAAGTCATAAGTTTTTTTTGCTTTCAAGAATTTCAAGGCTCTTGTTGAAAAAGAGTGTGGCTTTGAAATTAAAACTTTGAGATTCAATCGTGGAGGAGAATTCACTTAAAGGGAGTTTAATGAATTTTGTGCAACTCATGGAATTTATCGTCCATTGACTATTCCTAGATCACTACAGCAAAATGGAGTACTTGAAAGAAAGAATAGAACCATTCTCAACATGGCTAGAAACATGTTGAAAGCTAAAAATATGCCCAAAGAGTTTTGGGTTCGAGTTGTTTCTTGTGTGGTCTATTTGTCTAATCGGTCTCCAACGTCCAATCTAAAAGATCAAACACCTCAGGAAGAATGGAGTGGAAGGAAGCTTATTGTTAATCATCTTTGCATTTTTTGGAGTATAGCATATGCTCATGTATCGAAATAAGAAAGCTCCAAGCTTGATGATCATAGTGCCAACTATTTCTTTGTTGGCTATGACACCCAGTCTAAAGGCAACAAATTATACTATTCAAGCAATAACGAAGTGGTGGTAAGTCGTAATGTGGAATTTGATGAAGAAGCTACATGGAATTGGGATGCTCAAGAAGAAAAGAATTATGATTTTCTTCCATATCTTAAAGAAGAGGAAAAAGATCAAGAAACTACAAATCAAGATGCCATTACTCCTTATTCGCCCCCTCCATTAGCTGCATCTCATGTTGAAGAAGAAAGTACAAGTGAAAGGCCAAGGAAGACAAGAGACAAATGTGACACTTATGAAAGGTCTAACGAAGTCCCTTGTAATCTTGAAGAATTATATTGCCTTCAAATAGATTGTAAGCCATTTGAATTTTGAGGAAGCTGTGAAAGATAAAAGGTGGAGACATTCCATGGAAGAAGAGATAAAGTCTATTAAGAAAAATGACACTTGGGAATTAACAACTCTTCCCAAAGGTCATGAAGCAATTGGATTAAAATGGGTGTAAGACTAAGAAGAATGCTAGTAGAGAGGTGGAAAGATACAAAGCATTGATAGTTGTAAAAGGCTACAAGCAAAAGCATGGAGTAGACTATGATGAAGTTTATGCAACTATCGCTCGCATGGATACAATCCGTTTGTTGATTTCTTTGGCGACCCATATGAAGTGGAAGATTTATCAACTTGATGTGAAGTCTGCATTCTTGAATGGCTATCTAGAAGAAAAAGCATTTATTGAGCAACCTTCGGGCTTTATGGTTTAAGGACATGAAGATAAGGTTCTAAAATTGAAGAGAGCTTTTGTGTGCATTAAAGCAAGCACCAAGGGCATGGAATACTCGCATTGAAGAGTACTTCCAAGATCATGGCTTTGTTTGATGTCTCAACAACTATGCTTTCTATATCAAAACTTATGATAATGTAGGTATTTTGATTGTTTGTCTTTATGTGAATGATCTCATTCATTGGCAGTGATCCAAGCTTATTCGAAGAATTAAAGAAGGTGATGTCATATGAGTTTTAGATGACAGACATAGGGCTCATGTCATACTATTTGGGCCTAAAGGTTAAGTAATTGGAGGAAGATATCTTCATTTCTCAATAAAGCTATGCAATGGAGGTCATGAAGAAATTTAAAATGTTTGATTGTAATCTAATGAATACACCCATGGAAAGTGGGATGAAGCTATCAAAGTTTGAAGATGGAGAAAATGAGAACACCACTTTATTCAAAACCCTCGTGGGAAGTTTGAAATACTTAACATGTACAAGACCCAATATTTTGTATGTGGTTAGAGTAGTGAGTTGATTCATGGAGACTCCCACTTCTACTCGTATGAAAGTTTCTAAGAGGATACCTGTTATTTAAAAGGTACTATTGACTATAGGTTATTTTATTCAATTTCTAATGATTCCAAACTCCATGGATTTTGTGATAATGATTATGCTGGAGATATCAATGATAAAAAGAGCTCTAATGACTTTATATTTTTCATCGGAGGATGTGCTTTTTCATGGAGTTGAAAGAAACAACCCATTGTCACACTTTCAACATGTGAGTCAGAATATTTGGCAGCAACATCATGCACTTGTCATGCGATTTGGCTAAGGAGATTATCGAAAGAACTTCATTTACCACAAGTGGAAGCTATAGAGGTTTGCATAGATAACAAGTCTGCACAAGCACTAACAAATAATCCAATATTTCATGATCGAAGCAAGCATATAGACGCGAGATATCATTTCATAAGAGAATGTATGTCTAGAAAGGAAGTGGAGCTCAAGTATGTCAAGACTTAAGATCAAGTTGCAGATATTTTCACGAAGCCACTAAAGTTTGAAGAGTTTCAAAGGCTAAGAGCAAAGATTGATGTGCAAAACAAAATTTCAAATTAAGGTGGAGAAATGTTGTTGTAATTTGAAAAAAAGAAAAATCTAGAAAGTTTATAATTAAGAAAGATGTAGAAAATTCCAAAGTAGAGCTTTAATTAGAGAAACTCCTAGAAAAGAGTCTAGATCTCTCCATTAACACCTGTATATACCTCATTGTATTTGGCATTTTCAAACAAGGAAATTTGAATTCTCTCTTTTAATTCTCACCTTTTCCTCTAACACTAGAGATGGAATTATATATATGTTGTATCCTATATTTTTCAATTTAACCGTATTGGTGTATTTATACTCATATCATATTTGTGTGTGTGTATATATATATATATATATATATATATATATATATATATATATATATATATATTTGTTGATGTCTTGGTGTTTACCATGGCAAGGTATGTGAAGAAGAAAGGCCTTAGATGCAACATGTATTTGCTTTCTTGCCTTCTTTTCCTTTCATTCTTCATGTGCATCTCATACTTTTCTTTTTTTTTCATAGTTAAGCACAAGACATCAACTCTCTCACAACCACTACCGAAGGAGGGTACCATTCAGATACTAGTTGATGAGTAATTGGAAGAGAAAAAAGGGGAAGACAATAGTTGCCAATGAGCAACGCACGCATAGTAAACAATTAGAAATAAGTGCCGGTTGTATAAAATGCAATGATCAAACTACATAAGTGCTAGTCGCAAGTAACAGTGATGATAGATGTGTTCCTGTATAGTTCACAACAATACAGATGGTTAACTAGTCATGATCAAAATTTATTCAAGATTTGTTTTAAATACAAGTGTTTCTGAAAGTGGTTTTTTTATTAAATAGAAGTGTTTCTGAGAGTGGTTTCTTTATTAAAAATATAGAACTCTTACAGTAAGAAACATCTCAAAAGCACTTTTAGTTTATATCAAAATAACTCTTGCTTGCCAACGTTCGTTACATACAAATTTACAATTTTGCTTAGAAAAGGCAGCAAGAGAAACAAAACATAGGAGAGTAAACTTAATCATCAATTTGAAGTTCCACGAATCAATATACTTGGGCTTTGACCAATGCAGCATTGCACAAAATATGCTTAATCCTTTTTCTTCTGGACTCCAACCCATCGAGCAAAATCCACCCACCTACTCACAAATGTGTAATGAATAATGAGGAAGAAAAGAAAGAGGAAGCGTAATGGTACATATTCATAGAGATCAATTGAGATAAATCAATAATCTTACAGTAGCGAGCCCCAGTAGGTATTGGCAGTTCTAACAGTAAAGTATGCAGCGGTTAGTATAAGCTTGTTTCGGTGTAGTAATGGTTCAAGAATTCGTTGCTCAATAATTCCTGCAAGTACCTGGTACCTGATAAAAAAGGCAAATCCTTAATAAGAAGTTTTCTTGTTTTTGTTTTCTTTTTTGTTTTGCTAACTAGCAGAGATCCTCATGATCTACAATTTTTTCGACTGTGACATTATATTACTAGTTTGAAAAATACCATTTGGTAACGGAAAAAATGTTAATAGATATTAGAGACTCATTTGAAAAATAAGAAATTTGAGGGACCAAAAACTTGATTATGAGTAAAGTATTTCATTTACCAAACAAAGTGGATGGACAAACTCATAAGACTGATAAAAAATAACAGCACGTTTCAAATACTGTTTTGTATAGCATCACACACTTCCGGCTGGGTCCAGCTGCAGTTTTCTTAGATTTCCAATAATATATGCACCCTAATTTTTTCATAGCAGTGCATGGTATTTCATTCTTAAAATTATGATCACTAACCAAGAAAGTCAGTGAGTTTCAAATCGTTATGTGTTTTAATTGGGAAAAACCACATTATTTTGATACACAACTAAAAACTAACATTTACTGATGAAAAAAACATGAAAATAACCTAGAATACATTCATCTATTCACAACTACTGTTCTCTTGATGGGATGTTCAATACTGTAAAAATACAAACATAGTAGAAAAATGGTGGTAAAACACATTTACAGTAGTTTGTTCTAACAATTGAATACCTGATGTTGCTAATGACAACCATGTAAATTCCATGTGCTACACTGGTTGATATTACGGGTAAATTCTCAGCCTGGGTAGCAAATGTTTTATTAACAGCATTCTTTACATTGATCAACGCATTTGTTATCATAGTACCAACCTGAAAAGGCATTGCCATCAGTCAAATTACGGAGAGCATGCCCAAGATATATCTCAAATCCCGTTTGATATTTTCTGCTTATAGAACTTTACTATGATGGACGAGTGTAATTAGTACAATAGAAACAGTTTCTTCTTGGGAATATGTAGCCTGTATGCCTCATACGAACCACACTACAACATGCTTGAGAGGAGCAGGTGACATATCTCTAAAATAAAATTGTAACACGTATTTTATGTCCTCCACTGTACTTAATGATGCATCTAAACATATTCTTTCATGATTTTCTATTTATTTTTGAATCAGGGTATTCTTCAATTGTGAGCCAAGATTAATTTCTTGGAATACTGAAATCTATTTAAGGAGTTGACCTTTTCTACACATGGTTTCCATACACAGTAATCAAGGATGAACTCCAAATCATATGGTTAAAGAACAAAGCTATCTACTAACTATGTCACACCATATTGCTATGTATACTTGGATGTTAGTTTAAATGTCTTTTAGGTGAAGTAATTCACTGTTGTGTGGCTAAATACATAAGCAAGTCTCAAAACAAGAACTCAGCAAAAACATTTATATCAGTCTCTAGGAAACAGAGTGAAATACCAAGAAACAGCAAGAAAAATTCTAATCAATATAATACTTCTTCATTAACTTAAATGTTAAACCCTGAGTCCTGACACCTAAAAGCTCAATTCAACTGTCAAAACAATGAAACAACTGCAGGAAGTCTAACCTAAATTAATTTTTGTTTTTCCACTTATTTTGAAGATCAGCATAACTCCAATTGCAAAGACCAAAAGGCTATAACAAGCTAAAAGGGTATTTTGTAAACAAATAATGTGCTAATTTACCAATGAAGCGCTGGTGCCAACAATAAATAGCTTTGCGCCGTTACGCTGCATAAGAGACGGAGATGATCCTCATTTAAAAGGAAAAATTATGTGACTTGCTTTAAATGATCCAAGACATACCACTATAGCACCTATTCTTTGTAGAAGGGTATACGATGTTCCAGGTAAAGCCACCTGTAGAGATTATTTAACTTCTAATCATATTCAGTATTGCAATTATACTAAAATTATAACAAAATTGAAAAGAGAAAAGCAGAAAGATGAAGAGTGTTAACCTGAAAAGCATTATCAGGACAACCATAGAACAATTTAGCAATGGGTCCGGCACTGACTGCAAGGGGAGGTTTGAGAGAAACAGTAGGTGCAGGAAACCACACAAGTAGAAAACCTGTTACAATGCCTGTTACCTAAAATAAATTTTAAAACTGAATTAGGTGAGATTCCCAAATTCTTACACAAAGAACTGGACAACATACAAATTGAGTTTCACAAGAATGCAAAGAGTTAGTTCAAATATGATTAGAACAAAGGAGAAAATTTGAGACCACACTGCTTCTAGGCACAAAAACAAAATGTGTGGATTCACTTTCGATGGAGTATTAGGGTAATTTCGGACAAGCTTCTCCACAAAGGCTTTTAGAAGAAAAGGATATGAAGAAAATGAAATTAACTTCTTCATAAACTATAATGGGCTTATGCACAAATTAAAAATAAAAATTTAGAATAATTGGTTCGAGCAAACTCTTACAGATTAATCTGTTCATAAGTTAATTATAACTTCCAAAGATGCTAATTTTAGTTTCTCTCCACTTCTGTCATATAAGTCTCGCAAAAGAATATAACTCAATCATTTGTTGATTTAAATCCGCTAATTGGAAACTAATGTAGTAGTTCACAAACACAGCGAAACCTAACAACGAAGACATAAAGCTGACACATTATAGTTGCAAAATTTTTATTTTCTACTCCCTATATCTTTTTATTTCACATGGTTAATCTCCATACTTAGAAACATTCATTTTAAACATTGCACATGATTTTTAATTTAGTCCTTATTTGTGCCATTTTAATCTCGGTTAGTCTCTACCAGAAGGACTACAAAGTTAAGAGTAATGTTCGTTGGAGCTAAAGAAAAGAACAATTTTAACTATAGGAATTAAAGAAGTTTTTTGTTTTTTAATTAGAGCAATCAAGAATGCAAATAAATCTTCGAAGTAATAAAATTTTCTTTCACAAGCCTAAAAAGTGATATTAGAAAAATTTTAACATTTGTTAGACTACTATAGAAAAAATATTATATCTTGGTGATAAACATACCACATTCGCAACAACAAAATCCAGCTCCTTCTTAAAGTTTTCCTTACGGCGCTCCAACTCTGCAGCTGCCTGGAAGCACACAGGATATCCATTACTGATTGATCATTTGTATTAAAGTGTAATGCAAATTCTAGAATAATATAGAAGAAACTAACATAAAAGTATTGAAATGTCATGAAAATTCTAGAATAATGAAAAAAAGTCTAAAATAAAAGGTAAAATCTAGAATATTCTACATAAGTGGTTGTAGCTAGAAATCTCTAGAATAATCATGTGGGTAAAATGGGGTCTATAAATACCCATGTAGACCAACATTTGATGTACACAACACAAGACAAACTACAAAATCCACTTCTTCCAACTACTATTTCATATCCTACTATCTCCACATTTTCTCTATCTCACAATTATTCCTTTCACAACCTCAAAATACTAAGAGTGATATCAGAGCAGTACCTTGGTCTTGGTAACGCCTTTGTGAAAATATTTGCAATTTGATCTTTTGTTAGACAGTACCAGAGTCGAATCTTCTTCATATTTGTCTCTGCTTCTCTAATAAAGTGATATTTAATTGTTATATGTTTTGTTATACTGTGATGCATTGGATTTTTTCGCCATTGCAATAGTTGATTTATTGTCACAATTAATTATAGTAGACCCACTTTGTTTTTTCTCCCAATACTCAAAAGATATGGGAGAAAAACAAACTGGGCCTACTACAATTAAATGTGACAATAAATCAACTATTGCAATGACAAGAAATGAAAATTTCAATGCATCACAGTAGAACAAAATATATAGCAATTAAATATCACTTCATAAGCAAAGACAAATATGAAGATTCGACTCGAGTACTGTCCGACACAAGTCTAAATTGCAAATATTTTCACAAAGGCGTTACCAAAACCAAGGTTTGAAATACTGGGCACTATGCTTGGAGTTACAGAATTTGCATTGAGGAAGATTATTAAAGTGTAATGCAAATTCTGAATAATATCTAAGATAGAAGTACTGCAATGTCATGAAAATTCTAGAATAATGAAGAAAAACCTAAGGTAGGAGGTAAAATCTAGAATATTCTACATGAGTGGTTGTAGCTAGAAATCTCTAGAATAATCATGTGGGTGAAATGGGATCTATAAATACCCATGAGACCAACATTTGATGTACACAACACAAGACAAACTACAAATACACTTATTCAAACTACTATTTTCATATCCTACTATCTCCACATTTTCTCTATTCCATCAACTATTCCTTTCACAACCTCAAAATACTAACAAGTTGTATTATAGACTCACTAAAATAAAGACACTACATGTTATTATATCCATGGCACGATTCTTACGGAAACTACTTATATATTCATGCCTGATGAAAATCTCAATCCATGATTAATTCATAGTATAATCACCCTTTGCCTTATTTGTTTTCAGATCAAAGCAAATTATAATTTCCAGTTATATGAATGCAGCCAAAAGATATGTAAGAAAATTATAGAAGAGATTTTCGGAAATAGTGGAGAATTTATTTCATTTGACACTCTAGCTACATGGATTGATAATCTATTACATGGATTGGTAATACATTTCATTTAACCCTAAATGTTCATAATACTAGTGACCCTTCAAATGTTTAGCGGTTAAATAAAAATAATGTCCTTTAATACATAATAAGGAAATCTTCAACAGTTATTTTGAACACCAAGTTTTGGCCTCAATCTTGTTAAGTCCTCAAAGTTGAGATGTTTAGTGAAGATATCTGAAACTTGGTCTTGTATCTTCACATCAACTAATTCCACCTTTTTCTTGATAATCTTTTTCTTATACTTAAATGTCTAGTTGATTTCAATTACTTTATGACCCTCAAGAAGTTTTGAAAACTCCCAAGTACCATTCTTCTTAATGACTTTGATGTCTTCCTCCATGCTTCACCCTTCTTCTGTCTTTCAAAGGTTAGGGATTCACTGTCAACAAATAGACAAAACAAATTATTTGTAAATACTGTTTAATCATATATCTCCTGAATATTTTTCCTTTTTCATGGCCCTTCACTTGGTCTTGCTTGGGGGATGCTTTTATGAATCAAAGGAGTTGATGAATGAGGTGGAGTACAAAATCCATTGTGATACAACTTTTTCACGACTTTCCTCAAAATAGGGAACAGTTTCATTCCAAACTTTCTATTACATAGATTTAGCTTTCAAGGTGCATATGTTATAGGACATCCAATACCATTATTTTCACAAAAGTCATTTAATTCTTTTGATGTAAATCCATCTCTCCTAAAAGATCTTAGAGCCTTGATTACATAACCACTCTCCTCTTCAGCTTTAAATTTCTTGAAAACTACAAATGCCTCAAAAATTTCCTTAAAGTGGCTCTTTTGCTCTTTAATCGGCTTCTTTAGGGAAAAATTCTTGCATTGCTAAGGACACATGCTTCACACAATTTATTAGGACCGACATTGTGAATCCCTTCACGTCTTCTCATCTATGAAGGACTTAGAGCTCCGAAATTCAAATGGTCAAACCTCATATGCCATCAGGCTTCATCTTTTTATGTAGGCCTTTAAGCATTTTGCTTCATTGGTTAGATGCTTAAAGTGAACATTCTATTTAGTAATCAATTTAGAGTTTTTATCTCTAGGTCATGATAATTTCATAGCCCTTCTCAACATGACGTACTGAATCAAAAATTGCTTCTCAGCTTAGGAACATAATAGACATTCTTGATTAATTTTGGGAGTATCTTTTAAGGAAATTAAAATAGTAACTTTCCCTTGGATTTCACCTTAAAAGAATCGCCAAAGGAAACATTTCTCTGCATCTTTTTCTTCAAGCTCCACAAAATTTTTCCTATAACCACAAATGTGATTACTTGTTCCATTATCAATATAAACTTGTATAATAATTCTCTTCAAGTTCCCAAACATCTAGAGAACCTAGACCTCAACGTGATGCCACCAACTATTATATTCACATCGGTAAGACAAAAGAATTGAAACAAGTTCAGGTAATTATTTCTCATATCTCAGCTCACCAAGTATTTCCCTCAATTTCTTAAAAAGTAAAAAAAAAAAATCCAATTAAAAAATAATTATTAAAAAAAGTATATCTAATAATGGTATACATGACTAATTCACTCCTCATTAATGATGCAATAATACTTAAATAAATATAAATTCATTCATATGAGTGAAAATTAAAATGTAACCTTCTTACATAGAGTAAAAAACCTAATATATTCCCACAGAAGATGAAATCTAAGTTGGATGAAAGCAAAACCTTGGTGAAGATGATAACACCACTTTCGATGAGAAGCTTGGCCAAGAACAAATCATCTGCGAGCAACCTTTCCCTGAATCCACGGAACTTGAGCAACCACCGCAGCACAACTGACTGTTCCATCTGGAAAAACCTCCGCATTATCGAACCCGGAACCCTCCCCGCGGAAACTGCGGCCGCCAAGTCTTCCGGCAAACTCTCCAACCACCGGCCGTCCTCCGCCAGCGCCACCATCGCCTCTTCCCTGTTGCGGTCCCTTTCCTCGTCTTCATCACCGCCGCCACTGCCCCAGTTACCGCTGCCGCCGCCACTCCCCGACGAGCTGCCACCACCCCGGTGTGCGGAGATGGCGGTGGCTGTAGTGTGGACGAAATGTGTGGTCGTGAAAGTGAAAATTTTGAGTTTGAAAGGGAAGAAGATAAGGGTTGGATGTGGTGGCAGAGACGGGTTGTTGTAGTGAGAGAAGAAAGGCGTGGATCGACTGAAGAAGAAGGACGCTATAGCCATACGTGAGGGTAGTTGGTGATGTTTAAAAAATGGAGGGAGAGAAGTGAGAGATGATAAGGTATTGGATAATTGGGGGAACTTTTAACATTTTAGGTGTAACTATTAAAAGGTTTAATTAACTAAGTTGATAAATTTGATATTTTTAACTAAGTTTCATCTAATTTTATTAATTATTCAAATTTTTTATGTTTTTAAATTGAGTTTTAGCTTTTTTTTTTCTTAATTATGTGGTTTGATTGTTAATTTAACTTATTATTTTATCTATCTATTTTTATGTAAGAAATATGATTAATTAATATTAAATTATATTATAGTTAACATATAATGATAACTAACTTATACATGTTGATAATAGAAACAGTCTTATTAATAATTTCTCGGTCGTAACTGATAATGTTTTTTTTTATTATTATTATAACTTTTAATGTATATGGTAGTTTACACTAGTGAAATTTGGATAAAAAAAATTAGGGTGTCAATTTAGATTTTTGATATATAATTTACTAATTAAAAAAATTATTATTTTTATTTAAACCATTTTCATACCACAATTCACAATTCGCACTTCTCAATTTTTAATTTTTCTAATCGATTGAATTCATGCAAAATATGTACTCTAATTTCTAATTTAATTTAAGATTATTCAACTAATTCATTGTATGGAAAGAAAAACATAAAATTCCAACATTTTATAATGTAAGATTATACTAATTTGAGAAAAATATAATTAGGGTTCATGCCAATTTCATAAAAAAAATCCCTTAAATCAAGCTAGTTTTCATACTAATTTAAGAAAAACTTAATTTAGAAGAAATATAGTAATGGGAGAATCATAAATCTAACGTACATAACTCATACTACGATGCTGATTTAGGATATCTTGTGAATATGAGTTCTTCGATCTCCCTGTTCTCTAATCTTCATTTCTTAATCTCTCTTTCTTTTTACTTTTACACTTTATTAACGGTTTACTGTGAAAAAACTTTATGATCAAATATGTACCTGATCGATACTATTTTAGTACGGAACCGGACGATCTCAAGAACCCTCTGTGTCGACCCTCCTCCTATTCCCCTCCAAACTCTTTCTGGATCTTCTTGTCTTTGAACTCCGAGGGTGGGGTACCTACAGGCACTCCAACGCTCAAGTCAAATAATGATTCGATATGTGATGTGTGTAGTAAAGTGAGAAAAACATACCTTTACGTGTTCACTAGACCCTAATTTATACTGATCTCTTAACAGACCTGTTATTATTATTTGCAGGTCGTTTGTATTCGAGGATCAACTCTTTCCTTTCTGACTGAGGTTGTACGCGTCGATTCTTTCCTTATTGACTGAGATTGTGTGTCTGCATTTTGTCAAAGATCAGCTCTTTCAATTCTAAGATTTGTTCGTCTGTACCATGTCAAGGATTAACTCTTTCCTTATTGACTAAGATTGCTCGTTTGTACTTTGTCAATGATCAATCCTTTCCATTTTGAGATTTGTTCGTCTGTACCTTGTCAAGGATCAACTCTTTCCTTATTGACTAAGATTGCTCGTCTATACTTTGTCAAGGATCAGTCCTTTCCATTATGAGATTTGTTAGTCTGTACCTTGTCAAGGATCAGCTCTTTCCTTATTGACTAAGATTGCTCGTCTGTACTTCATCATCCTTACCCAATTGGCCACTATTGGGCCAAGATCTACCCAGCCAGACGGCGGGCTGAGATCTACCCGACCTCTGCACCATGTTGGCCCTTTTTTCTTTGTCTGATGGGCTTGCACGTGCGTCTCCTTCCCTCTCCCTGGGGTCGGGATGTGGTCGGCCTTTCCATGTACAAATGGGTCGGGATATGGCCAACCTGTTACCCATATACCAGCCCCCTAGTCTCGTAGTGAACGAAGTGAAACAAGAGGCTGAAATGTGTAAAATTGAGTATGAAGGAAAGAAATAGTGTAGTTGGCCGAGATGTACCCGGCCATTCCTGGTCGGAATATGGTTGTGATGCTGCCAACATGTGTCTTGGCCGAGATGTACCCGGCCATTCCTGGTCGGGATGTGGCTGTGACGCTGCCAACATGTGTCTTGGCCGAGATGTACCAGGCCAATCTTGGCTGGGATGTGGCCGACCTCTTGCCCTTTTGGGTCAGTAAGTCCACCTTTTTGTGTTGTTGTGTGTCATCTTTGTCATATTTATTTTATCAATATGGGGGCATCATCTAGGGCGATGAAGCTTCCTTTCCCATTGATAAAGATATGGGGGGATCATCTAGGGCGATGAAGCTTCCTTTCCCATTGACACAGATATGGGGGGATCATCTGGTTTGATGAAGTTTCCTTTCCCATAGAGAAAATGCTAAAAAAGTATTTGATTGATGCACTTGATTTAAATGTGTGCGTGCTTTAACGATGGAAATGTAAGCATAGAGTAATAATGATGAAAAATTATGCTTTATTTATTGGTATGATGCCTCGTTAAAACCTTCTTGACCAAAACCCTCCTTAGGGAAAAAAAACAAAGGTAGGAAAGAGTACACCACTTATTACGCAATCAATCCACAAATCGTTCGTAAGAAGTCTAAAAATTAAAAATAAGCATTTTTCAAACTAACTGTAATAGAACTTGATATGTGAGGCGTTCCGGGTTACTGGAATAGAAACACCTGATAGGTGTTCTAATCTGTATGCGCCCTTACCCATAACTTTCCTTGACACGGAATGGCCTTCTTCCTAGTTGGGCGAGAATTTCCACTCGTTTTTCCGGGCACCACTTGCCATTCGCCACACTAGATTTCCCTGGTGAAAAGACCTGGGTTTGATTTTTGTATTGTAGCGGTGTTGGGCTCTCAACTTGGTATATGGGTATTTCTCTCAGACTGTCTGCGTAGCATCTGTGTGCAGTTGGTTGGTCTACATGTACAGTGATTATGCCTCCCGAAGTTGATGGAAATTTCATTGTTAAGTGATATGTGGATACCACCACACCAACTATGTTCAACGAAGGTCTTCCTAGCAAAATATTATAAGAGGTATGAGCGT
>Ga0099822_1002912_pt1 | contig 21676 bp, 18 predicted proteins | sample CowpeawhiteBW_FD_76839 | JGI IMG/M metagenome (GOLD analysis project Ga0099822, IMG submission 76839) | Root nodule microbial communities of legume samples collected from California USA - Cow pea white BW | ecosystem: Host-associated > Plants > Roots > Nodule | place: USA: California | collected... | reverse complement strand
ATATTTTACCCTTTATCTTATCCCTTAAATTTCCTTTATACACATTGCGTCTTCTATTATTATATTTTTTTTTTTTTTTTCTGTTCTTGTCTTTGAGTATATAATGTAGACAAATTAGCATTCAACAACATAAAAATATAAAATAATATTAATTAAATTTAAAAATACAGAAATTAAAAATTAATTTCTTTTTGTAAGATATAGATTCATAATACACAAGACTGTATATACGAAATAAATGTCATAATTCTATTACAAACTACTTGCATCTTCATCCAATTTCAGCTTGTAATAGACTTGGTAAGATTTTTGGAAAGAAATTCCATAATTATTTTTAAAATAAAAATAATAATATGAAACTCTTTAGAGGTTCTCATGAGAAATGAAGTTCAAACAGGACAAGATATTTGTATTGTGTGTGTGGACATGCTATCTCAATTTTTTTATGAATAAGATAAAGACAGAAATTGGTTTATGCCATGATGTCACACCTACACAAATTGGACTCACAAGATCAACATGACTGTAAAGTTTAGAGATAAAACTGTTTGTATTTAGAAAAAAAGGAGAATGATTGAACCAAAATATTTTTCCTACACAGAATGAACCAAAATTAATGGGAAGATATATTTATTGTAAGTTATATAAACCATAGCAGTGTTTCTGTTTTCAATATTTTTCTGAATTTTATACAGTAAGAATTATGGATTTCTAACTCATAAAATTGTTGAATATATGTTAGTTGCTGTTGCATCATCACAGAGCGGCAATGGCTACAACCCTTCATCCATCTTCTATTGTTTTAGTTCCCACAAGCGTGAAGGAAGCTAAACCCAGAACCACAAACTCATCCCAAAAGTTACTTGCAAACTGCAAAACCCTGAATGAACTGAAGCAGTTGCACTGTGACATGATGAAGAAAGGGCTGTGTCACAAGCCTAGTGGTCACTTTAATAAGCTCGTTGCTGCTTGTGTTCAGATAGGTACCCTTGAGAGTTTGGACTACGCTCGAAATGCTGTTCAGGATGATGGTGTAAGCATGCCCTCTTTGTATGTGTATAACTGTCTTATTAGAGGTTATGCCTCAGCAGGGTTAGGTGAACAAGCAATCTTGCTTTACATTCAGATGGTGGTGATGGGCATGGTGCCTGACAACTACACCTTCCCGTTTTTGCTGAGTGCGTGCTCTAAGACTATGAAGCTTTGGGAGGGTGTTCAAGTTCATGGGACGGCTGTTAAGATGGGTTTGGATGGAGATACCTTTGTCAGCAACTCTTTGATACATTTTTATGCTGAATGCGGGAAGGTTGAATTAGGGCGAAAGGTGTTTGACAAAATGCTTGAAAGAAACGTGGTGTCTTGGACTAGTTTGATAAATGGTTATGCTGGGAGAGACATGGCAAAGGAGGCTGTTTCTCTGTTCTTTCAGATGGTTGAGGCTGGTGTGGAACCCAACCCGGTGACCATGGTTTGTGTTATATCTGCTTGTGCCAAATTAAAGGATCTTGAATTGGGTAAGAAGGTATGCGCTTATATTTGTGAGTCGGGTGTGGAACTTAATGCACTCATGGTGAATGCATTAGTTGATATGTACATGAAATGCGGGGATATATGTTCTGCAAGGCGGATTTTTGAGGAATGTACTGATAAGAATTTGGTTATGTACAACACTATCATGTCAAATTATGTGTACCATGGGTGGGCCGGTGATGCGCTCGTGATTTTGGATGAAATACTGCGAAAAGGACCACGACCGGATAAGGTAACCATGTTATCTACGATTGCAGCCTGTGCACATTTGGGTGATCTTTCAGTTGGGAAGTCATCCCATGCTTATGTCTTACGGAATGGACTTGAAGGTTGGGATAACATTCTCAATGCCATCGTTGACATGTACATGAAATGTGGCGAAAGAGGAGCAGCTTGCAAAGTTTTTGAGCATATGCCAAACAAGACGGTGGTGACATGGAATTCGCTAATTGCAGGTTTGGTTAGAGATGGTGATGTGGAATCAGCTTGGAGAATCTTTGATGAGATGCAAGAGAGGGATCTTGTATCTTGGAACACAATGATCAATGCATTGGTTCAAGCAAGCATGTTCGAGGAAGCAATTGAGCTATTTAGAGAGATGCAAAACCAAGGGATAGAAGGAGATAGAGTGACGATGGTGGGTATTGCTTCTGCCTGTGGATATTTAGGAGCTCTTGATCTTGCCAAGTGGGTATGTACTTACATTGAGAAAAATGACATTCACATGGACTTGCAGCTTGGCACAGCTGTAGTTGACATGTTTTCTAGATGTGGTGATCCCTCAAGTGCTATGCATGTTTTCAGAAGAATGGAGGAACGGGATGTGTCTGCCTGGACTGCTGCCATTGGAGTTATGGCAATGGAGGGAAATACAGAAGGGGCCATTGAGCTTTTCAACGAGATGCTCAAACAAAAGGTGAAACCAGATGATGTTGTTTTTGTGGCACTATTATCAGCATGTAGCCACGGTGGTTCTGTGGACCAAGGAAGGCAAGTTTTTTGGTCAATGGAGAAAACCCACAGAACAAGCCCTCAAATTGTCCACTATGGATGCATGGTTGATCTGCTTGGTCGAGCTGGGCTGTTGGAAGAAGCTCTGCATCTCATACAAAGCATGCCAATGGAACCTAACGATGTTATGTGGGGATCTCTGCTGGCAGCTTGTCGGAAACACAAAAATGTTGAATTGGCACATTATGCAGCCGAAAAGTTAACACAATTGGCCCCTGAAAGAGTTGGAGTTCATGTGCTGTTATCCAACATATATGCATCAGCTGGGAAATGGACTGATGTAGCAAGAGTGAGGTTGCAAATGAAGGAGAAAGGGGTCCAGAAAGTGCCTGGATCAAGCTCCATAGAGGTTCACGGATTGATTCACGAGTTTACCTCGGGTGATGAATCACACGCAGAGAACACCCAGATTGAACTAATGCTACAGGAAATAAACTGCAGGCTAAGCAAAATAGGATATGTTCCTGATACAACCAACGTTTTACTTGATGTTGATGAGCAGGAGAAAGAGCACTTACTCAGCAGACATAGTGAGAAGCTAGCCATGGCTTATGGATTAATAACTACTGCTCAAGGTATACCCATACGGGTAGTAAAAAATCTTCGAATGTGTTCTGATTGTCATTCATTTACAAAATTAGTGTCAAAACTATACAATAGGGAAATTACAGTTAGAGACAATAACAGGTATCATTTTTTCAAGGAAGGATATTGTTCTTGTGGAGATTATTGGTAATGGATTCTCCTAGAGGGAACCTCTTGCCTCTGGTTTACACATCAACTTTGCTCTCCACAATTTAGGTCAAAACATCTACTATTGGCTTCTATTTTTTTCTTCAAAGATGGGACTTAAACATATGGGAAAAACACCAAACAACACTTGAACCACTCAGGGAAAAGATATTCCTTCCCAGAGCATAAGCCGAAATTAAATGAATCAAGCGGACATAACATCTGTTTGTTTTAAATTCTGTTCCAAAGGAAGTATTGTTTTAATTCATGTAATCCTGATACATAACATCTGTTTGTTTTAAACACATATCAATTGTTTTAATTAATTATCTTTTAATTTTAGTTTCATACTCATTTTTATTAAATTTAAATATTTTTTTTTTAATAATTCATGATATCATCCACTTAATTATTTTCCTATTATATCAAGCAAATCTACCCAATTCAAACCATATCATTTTTCAGTTTTTTTTCTATTTTTTATTTTTATTTTCCATCCAACAAAGCATTACATTCCATGAACCCTGCTTTTGGGGTTAAACCTCTCTTCTCTACGTTGAACCAATCATAGCCAAAAAAAATGCTTTTCAAGTTCGGAATGCGGAACCTCTTGGCTCACCGTTTCTCTCCCAGACTCACCGCCGCCAATGCCTCACACCGTTTCCTTTACGGGAACCCTCTCTGCACCACCGTGGAGTCACCTGACCTCCCACCGTGGCTCAAGTTCTCCGACACCCCGATCCCTACCGACGCTGAGTCAGATGACAACTTTGTTATCCCTTCACTCGCCAATTGGGTCGACACCCACATCCTCACCTCCAAGCCCAAACTCCCCGCACAACCCTCCAAGCAAAACAGCCTCGACCACGTAGACGCAGTATCCACACTTCTCAAACAACGCTATTCTTCCCCCGAGCTAGTGGGTGAAGCACTAAATAGACGCGGTTTTCAGCCATCAAGCGATTTGGTTTCGCAGGTTCTCAAGAGATTCAGCAACGATTGGGTCTCTGCTTTGGGATTTTTCAAATGGGCAAAAGCTCAAACAGGTTATCGGCATTCTCCCGAAGTTTACAACTTGATGGTTGACATCCTGGGAAAGTGCAGAACCTTTGATTCAATGTGGGACTTGGTGAAGGAAATGTCACAACTCGAAGGGTACGTCACATTGGATACAATGGCTAAGGTAATGAGAAGGCTTGCCAAGGCTCGCAAGCATGAAGATGCTATAGAAGCGTTTCGTAGAATGGGGGAGTTTGGTGTTAAGAAGGATACTGCAGCGTTGAATGTTCTCATGGATGCGTTGGTGAAAGGAGGCAGTGTTGAACATGCCCACAAGGTTGTTTTGGAGTTTAAGAGTAGGATTCCTTTGAGTTCTCATTCTTTCAATATTTTGATCCATGGGTGGTGCAGAGCCAGGAACTTTGACAATGCCAGGAAAGCAATGGGGGACATGAAGGAGCAGGGGTTTGAGCCTGATGTATTCTCGTACACTAATTTTATTGAAACGTATTGCCACGAGAAAGATTTCCGCAAGGTGGATCAAGTTTTGGAAGAGATGAGAGCAAATGGGTGCACCCCTAATGCTGTGACTTACACTACTGTGATGATTAATCTGGGGAAAGCAGGGCAAGTGAGTAAAGCTTTGGAGGTTTATGAGAAAATGAAGAGTGATGGATGTGTGGCTGACACTCCATTTTACAGCTGTTTGATATTCATCCTCGGCAGAGCTGGAAGGCTAAAGGATGCTCGTGATGTGTTTGAGGATATGCCTAAGCAAGGGGTTGTGAGAGATGCGGTGACATACAATACTATGATTTCTACTGCTTGTGCACACTCGCGGGAAGAGACTGCTCTCAGGTTGCTTAAGGAAATGGAAGACGGATCGTGCAAGCCGAATGTTGAGACTTACCATTCGTTGCTCAAGATGTGCTGCAGAAAGAAGAGAATGAAGGTGCTCAAGTTTTTGTTGGATCACATGTTGAAGAACGATATAAGCCTTGATTTGGCTACTTACTCGCTCATGGTGAGTGGTCTGTGTAAAAGTGGAAGAGTTGAGGATGCTTACTCGTTTTTAGAGGAAATGGTCTCGCAGGGAATGACTCCAAACCCCAACACTCTCAAGCAATTGATTGCAGAGCTTGAGTCCAAGAGCATGTCAGAGGAGAAACAGCGTGTTGAGAAATTGATGGATCGTTTCTTGCAGAAACGAAATGTTTAGTGGTTTTGGCATAAGAGGAAGTAATTTCCAAGTCAGCGATATATGCTGGTCATTTGTCCCTCATTTCATCCCATGCCATGATAGAAAATTGAAACGACCTTTGCTAAGTGTTATTTTCACAGGATTATATCATGTGACGATATTGTTTTAGTGTTTCTCTTCTTAAGTGCAGGCATATTTTAGTGCAATTCCACATTTTGTACATTTAAGAGGAGGCAGATTGACACAATTTTAGATAAAGTTTATGTGCTCTATGAATTGACTCAAAAGTATTTGCGTTTTGAATGTGATTTATGGATGTTTTCTTCGTACTCTTATAGACATGATTACCAATTAAAGAGTAAGAAATGAGTGTAATTCTTATTTTACAATAGTTGCATCGTATATGAAGTTTTACGAGTTTTTTTTCATTGCACAAGAACATCCTTTTAGTGTTGGGTTATTATCACTTTCTATGGATCCTTTATTACAACCTAATATTAATGAATGCGTTCTCTGTTTTTATTTCAATAGTAAAATTAATTTTGAGTCCTTATCTTAAATTCTGTAGGACTTAGTTTAACAGCTTCACTCATCTCTTCTCCGTAGTCAAGATCCTAGTCTCAAACACTTAATTAGCAAGATGTGTGTTACTTATAAGATCCTCCTCCACCCTTTAGATGTGAAAACTGGAATTTGACACGCCTTTTTCAACAATAGTTTGGATTTGGATATTCATCTGGATTATTGATTTCACTCCATAATTGGCTGGTTATTATCGAGAGAGCATTTCTAAATAGTTAAAGAAATGGCTAAATAAGTCAACAACAATCTAAAACTAAGTTGTGAAATATGAACTGTTAATTGTGTTATTCTTGAGCTTTATTTGACTTACTTTCCATACAGTTTCTTATTATTTTATGACACCCTAAACCATAAAAGTGTGAACCAAAGCATGTGCCAATTTTCCAATCCAATTTCAAGAGCATTGATATCAATTACGGTCCCGTAAATTACCTCGACTTTGTGTATGTTTCGAAGCGTTTGTTTTCTCTAAGCTTTCCATTTTTAAAACAAGCTTAAATTACAAATAGTGATTTTTTGAAAATACGATTAGATTAAAAATCAGTTCTTAGATTTTTATGAAAAGCTGACATAATTTGTCTGTTTATGGAATTGTTAATATGATGAAGTATTTAGTTTTCAACGTTGTAACCAAAAAGTTTGTAAACAGATTACCTAGGCCTCTCTGCTTTAACAGCAATGTCGCAAATTGATCGCTTAATATAAGAAAACAACCTCGTATAAGACAGGCTTGCGTAAGATTGAGAATGAACAGAGACAAATTTGAGGAAAAAAAATAATAAATAATCATTAGATGAAGCAATATGAATGCGTAAGAGGTAGAAAACAACCTAGTATGTACAGCATATTTGACGTTGTTAGTGAAACTTGTAAAATGCATAACAGAGATTTTGGCACTGCCACTGGTATCAGCAAACGGAAGGGAATAACCTACTGTGTCTTTTGGACACTTTCTGAACTCAGATATTTCGTCATTTTCACATCAAATGGAGAAAATATGCAGAAGCAACTAAGAGTGGTTTCTGTGATCAAAGGTATGGCCTCACGTGTTTGGATAATAGAGAACTTGAGATTTTATGCGAAGGTAATCTTCTTCTAGCCACTGGCCTCTGCCACCCAAGCAGGAATTCCTCAATCAACCTATAAATTCAAAATGATAAATATATAGTTTTGTAGATTTTAAATGGATAAAAGTAATAAACCACATAAAACATAGTAACACGCACATGCTGCAAATGGCCTTTTGGGATGCAGCCAGCTCACGATCTGGGAAAGATTCTTCCAACCGAAAGCTCAACCATACGTAAAGATCCAAGACCTGCAGTTTTAGTACAATCAGAAACCGTTAAAATTGAGGTTAAGTGGTTCAAAATCAGTTAAAAATGGTTTTATGAACATTTTCTGTCAAAATCAGTGAAGAGAAAATATAGTCAACACTGTACAACAAGAACAGTAACTAAAGAAACCTTGTGAATAGATTCCAGCTCCTTAAGAGCAGCTGCAGTTGTGGGCACTTTGAGTGAGCCTGGCGTAAATATTTCTCGAAGCCGAACAAGGCCTTTCTTTGCATAATTCTCTGCAAACTGATTTATCACAAGTTGTGTTATTTTATGATCATTCAAACTAACCTCAACGTGTCATACTAACAATGTGATAATTACCTGTGTTAGGCCTTGAGATGAAATCTCGTCATCCATCTCAACTGGACTGAATATTATTACAACTATCAGTTAAAATTTAACTGAAAAGATGAACAGAAGTAAACTACAGACACCGTGATTTATTAATTGACTGGGTTTTTTCAATTCATAGAATTGTCCTACATTACATGGATATTGCATTTTTAAATTGTGTTTTTCCCTGAAAAGATAAGAATGCACCTGATACAGAAAAGGTATTTTTCATGTAATCCAAGGGGAAGCTCATCAATGACAGCAGCAACTTTCTAGTATCAGCGTGTACAAACAACACCCACAAAACAAAAGGGAACCCAATGAATAATAATAAACTATTGAAGGTATTTGATACTGATATTACTAATGAACAAGACAATAGCATTCATATGAAATATCCACAATTCAATGGCAAGGCAGCTATTAAAAGACATACCAGTAATTGATCACAATTAACAATGAAATAATTTTCGGATAACTTCGCATTGCCAAGAAAATGTGCCTGCAATATTTAAAGATAAAAGGTAACTAATGTAGTATAGGGATGTAATAATATAATATGTTAAGACACCTAAGAATTTTCAAATTCAATGATTTGAAAGATGAAGTTGAGTGAAATACAATGCTTGGCGACTTCATTATAACTAGTAATCACAATTTTCTTTTCACTTGCAATGGACAATGACAAATAATACAATTTACAGTGTACTATGGATGACAGAATGAATGATCATGCAAACACAAATAGGCACATATATTTTACCAGTATTTGATAGAAACCATATCTCGGGTGTAATCGGGAATACATATACATCAATTCGAAGGTAGGAAATAAGCCAGCACGCTGTATCACAATTAGCATACATAAATCATCAATAGTGGATAAAGTAAAAAGTTCGGATAAAAGTGCATATCTGCTAGAATACTTAGTATAGGGTAGTTAAGTTTTTGGTTACCTCTAAAATGGGTGATGGAGAATTCAATGATGAATGGAGCAAGGGTAGATCCTCTTCATCCAAGCATGTCACTTCTCCTTCCGGAAAATTTGACCCATATCTCCCGGCTCTTCCTGTAAGTAGAAATGCATTCATTGCAACCAATAATAACACATGATCCAAATAGACAGGACATTAGACCAAGGTTCAACATTTCCACATATTAATAAAATATAAAAATATCTACTGAAACAGTAAATCATGGATATTTGAGTTAAGTTTTTTGTTCCCAAGTGAATTCCTAATCAGTTACTTAAATAAACATAAGGTTAAATCACTTCGTATCTCAACAATAATTTAAAAAAATCAACATTAATAAAGATATTCCTGTGTCAGAAGAAGAAATGATAGCTTGAGTAGAGATAAAGATATATTTTAGGGGGGGAATGTTAAAGCCACAAAAACTGGGAACATTAACAAAGTTGACAGAAGTTTAAGTTCTGTTAAATAATGTAGCACTGGTTTTGCCAAAAATATCCTTTGATGTACCCCAGAATATTCACATATCTGAACTGTATCCTAGTAGATTTTTTGTCAAAAAAGTTAATTTATTATATACATAATGCTTAACGCAAGTACCTGCCCCGAATTTTCCAGCAAATTCAGCATCCAACAATGATAATATATAAATAAAAAGGATGATTTGAATACATTGGAACAGCAACATACATCATGACAAAAGATAAAATAAGAAAAAATTATCCAAAGCTAATGCTCACTATTACACCGCTTGAAATCTGATGTAACATTTATAGACTAAGCCAAAAAATATTATACCGTTTTATTGACAAAAAGTTAAAAACAACACAAAAAACGTCAGTATCAATATTTACCAGATACAATCCTTTAATCAAATTCCAGAACAAGGTTCAATTCAATTATAAGAATTTAATGCTACCTGCAATCTGTTTGATCTCCGGTACAGTTAGATCCCGCATCTCAAATCCGTCAAACTTCTTTGTAGTGGAAAATATGATTCTAGAGATGTTTAGATTAAGACCCATTCCAATGGCATCACTGGCCACAAGAACATCAAACTCACTACTTGCATCATTGAACATGCTTGCCTGCAGTCCTAATGAAACTTAAACAAATCAAATTCTCAGCATGGAGGGGAACAATGAGATAGAAATTGGAAATATTTATTAACATGTGCCAATAAAAATAGCAGTAAACTAAAGGAAAGCTAAAAACTACGAACAAAAAACGAGAAGGAATTTCCAAACAGAGCGGAGAAACAACATTGAAACTGCATAACAAGGTTATGGTCAGCATGAGCATTTCTGCCAATGAATGAGAAAAAACAGAAAACACAAAAGAACAAAATAAATGGCAGAATGTGCGTATGAGCAACGAATGTTAAATTCTAAATATTACATTACCGTGAAACAATTGTAATTAAAAAGGAAAACCAAAAATTACTTAGACAAAGGTTTGAGCTCACACCTGCCTTGTTCGTGTCTCTGGTGGTAGTGAACCATAAACTACCGAACAAAGATGCTTTCCTTCCTTCTCAATTCTTTTCTGAGCAATACATATATTAACTCTTACTAGTTAGTTTGCAGTGGAGACACTACAAAAATTATAAATTGAATTTGCATAATTCATTAGCAGCTTACATTATGTTTGATAAAATATCATTACAAGTGTCATACTCTTCTTATGCTAATCAAGATGAAGGGGTATGTGTGTGTGGAGTGGGGTGGGTGTGGGGGTGGGGGCGGTGCTGGAGGTGGAATATTGAGTAAAAGAGAATTTAATTGACTAAATCCGAACTAAGCAAACACTGACACTGTATCTACCATCCCCATTCCTATATAATGTCAATGAAAATAGCACTATGAACATGGTTAAAATGATAGGATACCAGTAGTCAAGAGTCTGTGTAGGGGCTAATAGAGGGCAGAAACAACTGTAATTGGATAGCTTGTAAATAGAAGGATAAAGGGTGGTAGTTAGCAGTTAAGATTTGATTCAGAAGTTGTACGGAGAGGAAAGGTCTCTAGAATACCTTATTGTATGCCTTGTTTACATTGATCTATCACATTTAATAAAATACAGGCTCATATCGATTGCCTTGTTCTGTTTTCCCAAAAGCTTACATTCTATCAATTGAATCCCATCATAAACACTTTTAGGCTCGGATACTAAATTAGAAAGATAAAGGTTTGGAGTCAATTAAAACATGTAAAAGGGATGACCTCTTTTTCAGAAGTATTTAATGAAAAAAAGAGGGAACAATAACAGTGAAAATGGACAGCCACGAAAGTTTGGGCATAAAACAAAATATGAAAGCATGCAAGTTAATTTCAAGAACAGTTAAAACATGTAAAAGCTAACCTTCAATCTGTAAATCTCCATACGTGAGAAGGTTACAATGCAATCACCATTTCTTACATTAGAGAAAGACCCAAGAGGAACATTCAGTGGGATTAAAGGTGACAGTCTCTCATAAAATTGAACCTGCAGCACCCATGAAGAAAAATTTTTGAGAGAATTAAAGAACATTTTGATGGAAACACAATGAATAAGCACAGGACCTTGACAACAGTTGTTATTTACCACAATGGAAAATTCTTGAGGGTAAAATTACTAGTCTAATGTATGTGCCCCTATCCCATCCCCCACAGAAACACAAATGTTGCTCGGAGAGTTTCAGTACCTCGACTTCATCACCAGTAATTTTCAATATCTCCTGAATAAGGGGAACAGCAGCCGGATCACCACAAAGGTGAAGTTCATCAGCAGCAATTCCTAATAAAGCACGTGTAAATGAATATCCCCTTGTAGTACAACCTATCATCTGGATCCATAAAGAGACATAAGGTTAGATGGGGAAAAAATCACAATGACAAGCATACCATGGAATCACGAGATATAGAATAACAACTAGCAAATCCCATAATGCCACCGATGCCTCCTCATATGCAAATGTTCCCGTCATTCCAATTCTCAACTAGTAATACTGCTAAAATTGAACATGTGACATGACAAGATTATGATAAGACCATAAAGTTTTATCCCTTGCTCGATGTGAATTTTATTTATGTAGGTTCACATAAAACCAAATAATTATTCTAGGAATTACTTTATATATAATACAAAAAAAGGAATCTCCAAATGGAAATTTTACTTGCCTGAATTTCATCAATAACAGCGCATTGATAATCAGCTGATACATCAGCCATTTCAACTGTAACAGCTTTATGATTCGCACCATCAACCTCGTCTCTTTCCTGACCTGTTATGAGATCGCAAGGAACTTGTGCCTTGTTCAATCGTTTTGCTATCTCCCATGCCAACAACCTTAAAGGACCACAATATATGCCTGCAAGGTACAAAAATACTTAATCTCCCTGCTAAGTTTTCATCCTCACGCATTATTGTTTACCTTTTCCATTGAAAAGAAGGATAACTTACCAGAAGCACTAGACTCGAGCTGTTTCAGAGCATGATGTGTTTTACCGCTATTTGTTGGACCAACATGAAGGATAACCCTACGATGTTTTTTCCTGGCCTGTGGATACCATGAATGAGGGCAGCTAAAACAACCAGTAATTAAGCATCAGCATTCAGAAACATTAAATGCAAAGTCATAACCCCTGTCGTAGAGTTTTATAATCAGATATAAGTTTGTTTAACAGCATTTGAGAGTAAACAAACAACATATGGGGCATGTTGTTCACTTACGTCAAGTCAGTAAAATCATTTCTGATGGGGCCACTAGAGCTGCCATATGAATGCACCATGTTTGCAGCACCACCTAAAGTTTGAAACTTGAACTGAAAGTATAGACGAAGAGGCTCCTTATTGCCTGGATGGGTGATGATATATCATCACAAACAACCCAAGTCAGTCTATATTGGAATTTAAACGAGGAAAAACATAAGGGCGTGTTGAATTTAGCGTTTTGATCGTTCCAGGATAAAGGGGAGAAAAATCAAAGGAAAATACTGGGTTGGTCACAGCGAAATTAATTAAATTAGTCCTCAAAGGTGGAGGGAACGAACCGAACAGAGAGCGAGCAAATAGGTTCCGATTGCGGCGAAGAAGAAAGGAAGCCATTGTTGGGAAGAGAGTGTGAATATGAAGTTGGATAGAAAAAGGGTGAAATGGAATGAGAATAGAAGAAGAAAAAAGGGTATGGCGGTGGATGGATCCAAAACGTTGCTCCCTTTGACCGCACAACCTGCGAACCTCACTCTCCGCCTCTTCCACCTCCAAACACCACCCTTCATAAATTAAAAATATATATATATACTCTTCAATTTAAATTAATAAAACAAGAAAATTAACTCTTTTCTATCAATTTAATCCGATGTTTTACCTAACATTAGAGCCGTCAAAACTCGATCCGATTTTTTCATTGGTTGATCGTTCAACAAGTTAATTTATACCGAATCACTCCGGTTAAAAAATTTTGAATTTGATCTAATCATAACTTAATAACTTAGTAAGTTAAATGAGCTGAGTTATTAATTCACTTAATTTAAAAAATTATCTTTTTCTTTTGTAAAAAAACTAAATTATAATTAAGATAAAAATCTAAATAAATTTCGATATAATTTAAATATAATCTAAAAAATGTTAAATTTAATATTTAAAATAGAAATTATTTATATGTTTGTTAAGAAAACAATCTTATCTAAGACAAATATAAAATCCAACATAATAAAGAAATATTTATGTGATTTTTATTTGTAAGTTAATTCGCCAATTTGACTCACTACGAATTTAATATGGATGAAAGAGATTATAAATAAGATAGGTTAAAACTTAACATGTACTAAAATTTGTAAATATTTTTCAACCCAACCCAAACTGAACTCGTGATGAACTGAATTAACTTATGAGTTTCAACCCATTTTGACCGCTTCTAATATTTTGGACCCTCTATTTGCAGGTTGGTGAATCAATCTAATTTACTGTGAATTTAATTCGAATAAACCAAATTTTAAATAAGATGAATAAAAAATTAACCTTTACAAAAATTTGTAAAATTTTTTCAATTAAACCTAAATTTGTAATTAATCGACTTGAGTCGAAAATTGAAAGTTGAGACTATCTTAACATCTTCCATCGTATTTAAAGAGTAAATTATAAAGTACAACTTTCCACTCTCGATTATTCCGAAATGTAAAATAATTAAAGATTAATACTAATTACTTTTTAATAGATGTTGGGTTCGGGAATTTGGGTTTTTCTTGTTATTCCAAGGTTTATGATCATAATTATCATATTTTAGACTCCACTATTTTAAGTACCTTTGCTTCAAACTCGCAACTTGAACTTAAAATAAAATTTAAAAATTGAATAATGATCAAACTTAAATATATTGATAGTATTTCTTCTTTAACATATTATCTATATCTTGTTTGTTTTCATTGAATTCCTGATTTTCAACTTAGACATGACTCTAACAAAAAAAAAATATCTTGCAACTATATAAACAAAAAAAAAACACATAGATTAGTTTATTTTATTAGTTATTTTGATATTTTTATTTTAATTATTTTTAGTACGAAATACATATTAGTAAAATATAAAATTTATTCCATTGTGTTAGTTATTTTAACATTTTAATTTTAATTATTCATTTTATTACAATTTAATATAATTGCAAGCATTTAATTACTATTTAAGCTTATACTTTTTGAATTATTTATTATGTTATGATAAAAGTTAAATATTTTATTATTTAATTGATTAAGTTAATTTGTTTAATCGTGATATATATATATATATATATATATATATATATATATATTCAAATTTCTTTGTTTTTAACAGTGAAAAATTATTTTTATCTCAATTTTTATCATTTTTCGAACTTTAAGTGCATTTCAGTGTCCTCTGTCTCTTTCCATCATCCTATTTTCCTTTTAAATCGTTGGAAGCAAACAAAATGGAAGTGCACAATCCAATTGAATCAAGAGTGAGTCGTCAGTGGTGCTTTGTTTATAGGAAAATAATCTTTTAATAATTAAATTTTTATAACTTTTTTTATTGTGGTTAAGTGCTTTTTTTATTTATTTTTTATTTCAAAAAACTATTTAGGAAATACATTTTAAATTATAAAAGTTAAAAAAAATTGTCAAAATTTAATCGTAATATATTCAAGAATCAGAAAATGTCCAAAAAATTCGAAGAACGGTCATGCATCAGATAGATAAACGGACAATGTTGATAGAATAGACAATCTTCAATTAGCCGACACACTTTTGTAGTTTACAAAAAAGTTAATTAATACATCATTTTTTCGGAAAATTGCCTAATAACTGATTTTTTTTTTTCTCGTTATTCATTCTTTCATCAAAACAAATAAGCAAATAGGGATAATTAAGTGGAAGATTTATGTAAGAAGAAAGAAACATATATATCTCAAGAATAATTTTAGAAAAAAAAAAAAAACTTATCCACAGAGAATGAGATAGTCATTTTTTTTAATTATCATATGATGCCTTGAACTAAAAATAACTCATGGTTATAAAACTTGATTATATTTACGTTTTGAACTTGAGTGGTGTTGTTCAATTTTATTCAAGGCTATTGATTGTTATTAAAAACGTTATTTTGACGTTAATTATCTGTTTTAAAATTTGAATAATAAAATCACACTGTCTTAAACTTTATTTATTATTTCGTATATTATTTCTTACCATAACTATTTTAAATTGGTGTCATATTTATGAAATTCAATTAAAGATTTTTATCTTTTCGGTAATCATTATCAAATAATTGGACTATTAATCCAATATTTCAATAAAATCAATGACTAAAGTAATTTTCACATTATTTCCTATCGCTTAGACCTAACTAAAATACATATAATTTATTTCTGAATTTTTTTTTTTATAGACAACTACAATGATGTATCGTAAAGTTATATGAACCGGGAATATTTAAATACTTAATTAAATATTTAAATATTGAAATACTGTGGTGACAATTGCAACAAGACATCAACGGAAAAGATGAATGAATGTAGACGGCTTTTTGGGGAGACAGGTTTTCAAAAAGTCTTAGAATCAACAACAATTGGATCATTATAGCAACAAAAACAATATAATCCTTCTTTATTAAATTCATTAAAATATTCATTAATAACAAATAAAAAAATAATAATTAGTCAAACTAATATTCTTTACCAGAATAATATATTGTAAACTTATGTCATTAATAATTTATTAATTAAAAATAAAAAACAGAAAAGGGGCCATGTGAATTCAAATTCCCCAACGGAATTCACACTGCCATAGTGTTTGGGCTGCATTGGGCTTCTGCTTCTTTGACTTTTTTTCCTCTCTTGCACACGTGCGAATCAACATGCTTTATGTTGCTTTGGCTAACCTAACCCGTTGCGTGGGTTCTGGTTCGTAGTGATGTGACCCAGGTCTTAGGGTCAAACAAAGCCGACTCCTTTTTACGCAATGGCTCACGTCACCCTCGCTTCTCTGCGATCTTCTCCTTCTTCTACTCACTCCATTCTCTATATAACTACTCCTCCGCCACCACCCTCCTCCACTTCACCTCCGAAACCACTCAATTTCAACCCTCGCACCCTTCACACATGGCTGCTCCCGCCAATTCCCAGCAACAAAATCCTCTCATCACCCCCTACAAGATGGGAACTTTCAATCTCTCTCATAGGTATATCTACTCTCTCAACCTCCTTCCTCCACTTCATTTTCCGATCAACTCCTTCAATTTTCTCTTCTTTTTTCAGAGTTGTCTTGGCGCCGCTCACCAGACAGAGGTCCTACAACAACGTTCCACAACCGCACGCCATCCCCTATTATTCTCAGAGAACCTCCAACGGAGGCCTTCTCATCGCCGAAGCCACCGGAGTCTCCGACACCGCTCAAGGGTATTATTTATCATCACTGTTACTCTCATTTTTATCATCTTCATCTTCATCTTCATCTTCATACCCACTTTTCATTTCTGAAGGTATCCCGACACGCCTGGCATATGGACGAAGGAGCAGGTGGAAGCATGGAAACCCATCGTCGATGCTGTTCACGCCAAAGGCGGTATCTTCTTTTGTCAGATTTGGCACGTAGGAAGAGTTTCAAATTCAGGTTTTTTTTTTTTATTCATTTTCCTCCTCCTTCATCGCTCTACATTCTGATTTTTGAATTCAATCATATTTTCAAGTTCAAAACTTTGGGGTTGTTGTTGATTGATACTTGAGCGAGAACTCTACATTCTGATTTTTGTACAGATTATCAGCCAAATGGACAAGCACCTGTGTCATCTACAGACAAGCCACTCACACCGCAAATTCGAAGTAACGGCATTGATACAGCGCATTTCACGCCACCACGGCGCCTAAGAACCGATGAAATTCCTCAAATTGTCAACGATTTCAGACTTGCTGCAAGAAATGCCATCGAAGCTGGTAATTAATTTCCTTCACTTATCATTGTTTCACAAACTAACTACATACACTGACGTGGCTGTGGTTGTGGAAATTACAGGTTTTGATGGGGTTGAGATCCATGGCGCACATGGGTACCTACTTGAGCAATTTATGAAAGACAAGGTGAACGACAGAACAGATGAATACGGTGGATCCCTGGAGAACAGGTGCAGACTTCCTCTGGAGGTTGTTGAAGCTGTTGTGAACGAGATAGGAGCGGAAAGAGTTGGAATTAGGTTATCACCTTTTGCAGAGTATGCAGAATGTGGAGACTCAAATCCCAAACAACTGGGACTTTACATGGCTAATGCCCTGAATAAGTATGGTATTCTGTACTGTCACATGGTGGAACCCAGAATGGTAACGGTTGGACAAAAGATCGAATGCCCTGACAGTCTGGTGCCTATGAGAAAGGCCTTCAATGGTACTTTTATAGCTGCCGGAGGTTATGACCGGGAAGATGGGATCAAAGCCATTGCTGAAAACAAAGCTGATCTTGTTGCCTTTGGTCGTTGGTTCTTGGCTAACCCAGATTTGCCCAAAAGATTTGCTCTCAATGCTCCTCTCAACAAGTATAACAGGGAGACATTCTACGTCAGTGATCCCGTTCTTGGCTACACCGACTACCCTTTTCTTGATGAGGACTCCAACGGTGTAGCAGCATCCTAGGATTTGTTTTGTACTAACCTTTTCTTCCTCTGCAAATTCTTCGCTATTTGCAGATTCGGTTGCTCAGATTTTCGTTTGCATATTTTTTAGTGACTTCTATGTTCTTCGGTTCTTCTAAGTTCTTATTTATGTAATAATGTGGCTCGATCTCAATAACATGTATTGGGCAAAGGCTATGACACCTGTTTTTACCACACCATACTAGCTTTGTGCTAGTAATAGTATTATTTCAGCACTTGCCTAATTTTGTTCTTTGGAAGCTATTCTAAACATGGAATTTTTGTATGGTTCTTGCATAAAACAGTTTTAGAACTTTATAATACCTGCAACAAGAAACATGGCTAAAGTACCAATGCGACCCATAATCCATGCTACGTGTATGAAAACCCCGACAAAATTTGTAGCCACGTGCATTATTTTGAATATCGTCACTTGTTAAAATTCTTTAAATATTCAAAGATTTAAAGGAGTAAAAGTTTTCCGGTGAAGAAAAAAACATATAAAATTAAACAATATTTTACTAATATATTAATTACTATAGCATGAGTTATAAGTTATATGGGATGTGGTCATACAGACTCAAGGATACACAAGTGAATTTATTTATGGATAGCGTTGAGATACTGAATATTTGTCTTTAAATGAATTTTAGCCGATACAGTTTTGTTGGTTACAAAAGGTTGCTAAATATAGTTAGATTACAGACAATTCTGTCGGAAAACTTCCAAATACCTGATTTTCTTTTTCTCTTTATTCATTCCTTCGTCAAAACAAATAGGGATAATTTTGTAGGGAGTGTGGAATCTTCATGTAAGAAGAAAGAAAGAAATATATATACAGGAATCTTCATGTAAACCAATAAGAACCCTTCCATGATGTCTCTGCTTCCACTCCGACAGTGACGGTAGCAGCTTCGACAACCACCACGAGTTTCTCCCACAGTCGCACTTTCACATTTTCATTGTTTTCCATGTGCATTTTTTTTTTCCAGACACTTCCAACTTTCATATCCCCAATCCAACTATATTTGTGTCCTTCGTTCAGATAATAGTAATTTTTTAACCCAATGGAGTAATGCCACTACTTAATAGTACTGGGTTGGTGTACCCACACAAGTTGGTGTATATGAAACACTTGTTCCTTGTCCAATGGTACACGTCACTGTCACCATCACCAATCACCATCGGCTCTCTGCGATCTTTCTCCTTCCTCTAATAATTCCATTCTCTGTAGAACTACACCTCCGCCACCACCCTCTTCCGCTTCACTTCCAAAACCACTCAAATTCAACCCTCACACCCTCCACACATGGCTGCTCCCGCCACTTCCCACCAACCAAATCCTCTCATCACTCCCTACAAGATGGGACCTTTCAATCTCTCTCATAGGTATCTACTCTCTCAACCTCCCTCCCACACTTCATTTTCCAATCAACTCCTTCAATTTTTCTCTTCTTTTTTTCAGAGTTGTCTTGGCGCCGCTCACCAGACAGAGATCCTACAACAACGTTCCACAAACCCACGCCGTTCTCTACTATTCTCAGAGAACCTCCAACGGAGGCCTTCTCATTGCCGAAGCTACCGTAGTTTCCGACACCGGTCGAGGGTATTTATTACTCTTATTCTCATTCTTTCTTGTCTTCATCTTCATCTTTATCTTTATCTTCATCCTGAAGGTAGCCGGACACGCCTGGCATATGGACGAAAGAGCAAGTGGAAGCATGGAAACCCATCGTCGAAGCTGTTCACGCCAAAGGCGGTATCTTTTTTTGTCAGATTTGGCATGTTGGAAGAGTTTCAAATTCAGGTTTGTCTTTTTTCCATATTCAAAATGTCTTCTTCCTTTTTTCATGGTTAATTCATTATCCACGCTTCACTTTTTTTATACATATAATATACTCAATTTAACTCTAATTTGAAGTTTAACACGGTTGGGTTGTTGTTGTTGATTGATACTTGAGTGAGAACTCTACATTCTGATTTTTGTGCAGATTATCAGCCAAATGGACAAGCACCCGTATCATCAACGGACAAGCCAATCTCACCAGAAATTCCAAGTAACAGCATGGATAAAGTGCATTTCACGCCACCACGACGCCTAAGTAAAGATGAAATTCCTCATATTGTCAATGATTTCAGAGTTGCTGCAAGGAATGCCATCGAAGCTGGTAATTAATTACCTTCACATTTCAAAATATGCTTTATCTTGTTTCACAACACAAACTAACTACATACACTGACTTGCCTGTGGTTATGGAAATTATAGGTTTTGATGGGGTTGAGATCCATGGTGCACATGGGTACCTACTAGAGCAATTTATGAAAGACAAGGTGAATGACAGAAGAGATGAATACGGTGGATCCTTAGAGAACAGGTGCAGATTTTCTTTGGAGGTTGTTGAAGCTGTTGTTAATGAGATAGGAGCAGATAGAGTTGGAATCAGGTTATCACCATTTGCAGAGTACGAAGAATGTGGAGACTCAAATCCCAAACAACTGGGGCTTTACATGGTTAATGCCCTGAATAAGTATGGTATTCTGTATTGTCACATGGTGGAACCAAGAATGAAAACTGTTGCACAAAAGATTGAATGCTGTGAGAGCCTGGTGCCTATGAGAAAGGCCTTCAATGGTACTTTTATAGCTTCTGGAGGATATGAACGGGAAGATGGGATGAAAGCCATTGCTGAAAACAGAGCTGATCTTATTGCGTATGGTCGTTGGTTCTTGTCGAATCCAGATTTGCCCGAGAGATTTGCTCTGAATGCTCCTCTGAACAAGTATAACAGGGAAACATTCTACACCAGTGATCCAGTTCTTGGGTACAGTGACTACCCTTTTCTTGATGAGGACTCCATCGTGTAGCATCCTAGGATTTTTGTATTAAGCTTTTCTTCCCATGCAAATTCTTAGCTATTTGCAAATTGGGTTGGTCAGAGTTTCGTTCACGTAGTTTTTAGTTACTTCTCTGGTATATCCTAGATCAATTTGGCATGTATTCTAAGATGTAAAGGTGTGTAGCACGTAGAACTGTTATTCTTGTAATAATAATGTGGCTAGATCCCAGTGACGTGCGTTGGGCGAAAGCTACGACACTTGTTTTTACGGGCCAAACTTATTCGGTCTCTATTAAAAATGGGTCTTTCTTCCTGCACCTCCAAAATTTTTTCTACACCTCCAAAATTTTTTTAAATTCCTAAAAAAATATTTGATCATTTAAATAAACCCACAGACACCACACTCCCAAAATCATATCGACTTTCGGAAGTTAAAACATATGACTTCCGGAGGTAAAAATATACCACCAAAAGTTGATTTTCGAAAATCAAAATGTATCACTGGAAGTTGACTTCCGAAAATCAAAAATTATCACTGGAAGTCGACTTCCAGAATTCAAAAAACATTACGGAAATCAACTTCCTTAAGTCAATAAATTAATTTTATTTTTAATATTTTTAATTCTTTTTAAAATTTATGTTTTCTAACTTTTAATTGTTTTTTTAGTTTATTGTTTATTATTTTATTTCTTTTTTATGTTTTCATATTTCTTAATATATATTTAAAAAAAATATATTAATATTTATATATATAATTTTATTTTTATTTAATATACTGAAAAATAAATATAAATATAAATATAAGTAAAATTAAAATAATATTAAATTTTAAATAAAAAGAACAAAAAAAGAAAAAAAAATATTCTGCTTCATTTAATTTTATTTAATATTTAAATTAATTTTAAAATAATAAAACTTTAAATTAATATATATATATATATATATATATATATATATATATATATACATACACATATATATATATATATATATATATATATATTTTTTTTTTTTTTTTTTAATTTT
>Ga0099822_1002909_pt1 | contig 21682 bp, 18 predicted proteins | sample CowpeawhiteBW_FD_76839 | JGI IMG/M metagenome (GOLD analysis project Ga0099822, IMG submission 76839) | Root nodule microbial communities of legume samples collected from California USA - Cow pea white BW | ecosystem: Host-associated > Plants > Roots > Nodule | place: USA: California | collected... | reverse complement strand
TCAATTGTTTTTTCCAAACAAGAAATTGAAATGTAAGGTATTTTAATTTCTTTATCCAAACAAGTTATTTAGAAAATGAAGGAAATTTAATTGCAAGCAATTCAAATGCAAAGCATTTCAATTCTGAACATTGTTGAAATGCTCCATCCAAACACAAGGTAAATTTATTTAGAATGGAAGAATCATAGTATTTTGTGAAATTGTATAGTGTTACTCAAATTCATGATCTATCCTATTTATGTAGAAGCAATTAAAAGTTGAATACCAACTCTTCGCAAAATTTGTGTACATTCATAACAGTGTGAAAAGAAGTAAAATCATAAATTATATATGTAAAATCATTTCACTTGAGAATACTTTAATTTAAACTCCAAATTTATCATCTAATCAAAACGTGAACTTAACTTATTATGTAACTCCTTTTTACGGTACAAGCAACTCCTTTAAAAACTATAAACTAATGATACAGAAATGAAGAGAGTTCACGCTCACTGTATATATACATATATGAGGGCAAAAGTAATGTAAATGTTACATCCAAATAAGAGAACCGTTATTTTATTGTAGGTATTTTTACATCATAAAAGAGCACAAACGGCGAAGAAACAGAGAGATATTAAGAAGAAGAAAAAATAAAAGAATGGTTTTTTGTAGGACTTGTTGTGGGTATTGGAAGATCGAAGTCCAGTTCTAGGAGTGTGTGCATTCAAGTGGAAGGGCTTGAGGAAATCTCTTCCTATCCGTGCAGTAATTGTAAATCATGTAATTCTTCTGCACCCAGTTCATCCTCTTTTGGGCAGTTGAATCCAGCTCTTGTGATAGCCATGCATTAGTGGCAGGAGCAGCAGAAGAAGGAGAATTTGATTTGCATGAGGACTTTCCTGAATTCCAAACACAAGCATTGGCATTGAAGTTCCTGTAGGAAGCAGTGAAAGGAGCTTTCGACCAATCAGTTTTTATGAGTCCACCCCTTGTGGCCCAATCATCAGCGTTCCAAAGGCTCGAGTATATCCTCATGGGTTGGCTCTTCGGAAAAGGAACCCCAATTGATTCCAAATTCTTGTACTCTCTGATGGGGGTTCCATCCACAGAAAATCTGCAACACACAATTATAGCAAACAGAAATTATTGACTGAACAAATGGTGTGCATCGAATTGTAGTAGCTTGCAATTTTATATGTGAAGAAGATTGTGCTTTTCTTTTTGATCGGCTTGTAGAAGATTGGATTGGGTGCTGAGTGCTTACACAATGCGTTGGGGATTCCAGAGAATCGAATATGTGTGGAAATCTGCAGTTGGGTCAAACCAGAGATAGAATTGTTGCTCTCTGTTACCCTTGCCTTGTGTGTACACATTAGTATGAACTATGTAAGGATCACCACTCAGATTGCCAAGGAACTCGAAGTCAATCTCATCCCATGTTGTCCCCTTTGAAGACAACTGAAAAGAGCAAAAAAAAAAACAATATTATAAGTCTCTGTCATTGTTCGGTAAGAACAAATGATGCAAATGCAGTCTCCACGATTTAAGAAATCGAACTTACATAATAAGCAGTGACAGTGCCAGCAGAGTTTCCAGGAACCAGCTTGAGCTGCATGTCGATCTTTCCAAACAGGTATTCGTTCTTGGACTGGAAGCCAGAGCCAGAGGCTCTGTCAAGGGACAGAGTGAGAAGATTGGCGTTATTGAGAATTTTGGCTCGACCATCACCCCACGTAATTTGAAAATCTTGGTTGAAGTTGGCAGCAGCACAGAGAACAAAGTAAGCACTTACGAGAAGAAGAAGAAGTGGTAGGCAAGGAGAATTGGTACAAGCCATTTGAGAAATGAACAAGGTGAGTTTGCAATGTTTAGTGGGAATTAATGAAATGAAGTGTTGATGTTTGCGGTGTGATGAGACGATGGAAGAGAGAAGAAGGTATATATAGTGAGTGAAAGTAAGATTTGGAGCAAGTGGGAGAGGAAAAGGACATGTGGATAGATAGTTGTATTATGGTAAGAAGAAAGCTGTGAAAAGGTTGTTATGAAAGCAACTTGTGTCGTATTTGATTAATTTAATAATAAGATGAGAAGGTAATATTGGTGGCGGTAGAGGGTAGGACTGAGGCAGGGGATCACGCGGGTTTACGTTGCTTTTTTCGAGAGTTGACAAAGTGTAAAATGATAAGATGTTACTGATAAGATAGGGTCAAACACTTCACTTAATGCCATAACTCAACACGTTTCTGACCCTTAACCCAACACACGCACATCTTCAAGGAACCATACTCAGCCACTCATTCTTCATTTTTTTATGTACTCTTTTGTTTGTATATATCAGATGGCGGTGGAGGAGTATAGGGTCCTTAAAGTTTAGGACACTGTTGTTATTATAAGTTTAGCTGTAAAAGCGTTTGCCTTGGCTGTCACTTGGCGGTGTCTCTCTTCAGAGGAAACAAAATGAGATACGGTTTGTGCAGCTAACTCTGTCAAATCAAATGCAATGTGTCAGAGTTACCTTAACCTATTCTCTCTCTCTCGATTTCTCAACTACTAAAACTTAACCATGTCCCAAACATAATGGAGAGGGACCAACCGCGTCTCTTCCAACCATATCTAATCTTTGTTTCTGGATAATAGCGAGCACCATCTGTAAACTTTTTTATTCACAAAAGCTAGCCAACTGTGTCCAGCTTTGCTTTACTAATGGCAATTTCGCATGCACTGCCTCACAATTGTCCTCACCTCACCAACCAACACAGTTATAAATACCATCATCAACCATTTTTCATACACATACTTATCCATTCAATCACTACCAATTGCTGAAGAACTTTCACTCACTAGACACTGCCACTGCTTTCTGGAGATGGCTTTAACTTCTTCTTACATGCTTCTATTCCCCCTCCTAGTGATGGTTGCCTTTGCTGGTGACTTCAACAAAGACTTTGATCTCACTTGGGGAGATGGCCGCGCCAAGATACTGAACAATGGAGAGTTGCTCACTCTGACACTGGATCAAGCATCTGGGTCGGGATTCCAATCAAAGAATGAATATCTCTTTGGGAAGATTGACATGCAGCTCAAGCTTGTCCCTGGAAACTCTGCTGGCACTGTCACCGCCTATTATGTAAGTTCTTCATTTTACTTTGTTGTATCATGCAGCAATAATAGAAATAACAACTCAGAGTTAATGATATAAGTTTGCCTTTCTGTTTGCAGTTATCTTCAAAAGGATCAACTTGGGATGAGATAGACTATGAATTTCTGGGGAATCTAAGCGGTGACCCATACATTCTTCACACAAACGTTTTCAGCCAAGGCAAAGGGAACAGGGAACAACAATTCTATCTATGGTTTGATCCAACCGCCGATTTCCATACTTACTCTATCACGTGGAACCCCCAGCGGATTATGTAAGTTTTCATCTTGTTCACTCATTCATTCACCACCACTTTGTTTCCTTTTTTCTCTATCCTATCCTTAACATGATTTCTTATGCTCATTATTCAGATTCTCCGTTGATGGCACTCCCATTAGAGAGTTCAAGAACTCAGAGGCCATTGGGGTACCCTTCCCGAAGAATCAGCCCATGAGGATATATTCCAGTTTGTGGAATGCTGATGACTGGGCAACAAGAGGTGGACTTGTGAAGACGGATTGGACACAAGCTCCATTCACAGCTTCCTACAGAAACTTCAATGCTCAAGCTTGCATTTGGTCTTCTGGAGCATCGTCTTGTGGTTCGAGTGCTTCTGAATCCACCGGTGGTTCATCGTGGCTTTCACAGGAGCTGGACTCTGCAGGTCAACAGAGGTTGAAATGGGTGCAGAGGAACTACATGATATACAACTATTGCACAGATGCGAAGCGTTTCCCACAGGGTTTTCCTCCCGAATGCAACATCTCTTGAGAGAAACACAAAGCGATGCACTACTTTTATCTTATGTTCTTCTAGGATATTTGTGTATTTATGTAGCTATTATACTTAAATTCTTTCATTCGTTCGTTCCCCTGATGGTCAGCACAGTGTTAGCAGCCATTTTTATAATAAAATACGTTCTTTTCTATGATACTTTTTTCTTGCACCTTTTAGAGTTCGTATCATGGTAGCTAAAAATTGTTTTCATTCAATAAAAAGGTTAATACGAATATAAATAATCTTTTGTACTTCTACGTAATTTTAGAAATACATGTTGAATTTAATCGACTTACAAAAGCCATCAAATTGCACTCCCGATAGGTTATATAGTAAGAACAATGATAAATTTAGTTCTGAATAGTTAATATAATTAGAATGTTTGACTGAATTAATCCCAAATATAAATTTTTATTGAAATGAAATATTAATGAAAATTTTGTTTATAAAGTAAGCAAAATTAACTTTAATGAAATTATAAACCATCACCAGAGTGACTAAGTATATATAATTAAATTGGTTTCAACTGTTAAGTTGTTAAATTAAAATATACTTTTTCATGATAGAAATAGTTTCCATTGCCAAATTAATGTACAGGCCTCTATTTATATTGGATCTACGTACTACCCAAAACCTTTTGGCTGGGATAACCAGTTCTGCTACCGGTGCAACGAATCAAAGACTGGATACGGATATGGTTAGATGAAACGATAAACATGCATAACTAAGGTAATACATCCCAGTGGATGTACTGTAAGAATTAAAATAAAAGGAGTACCCAATGCAACAGCACAATAAGATAATAACTTGTGATAATACAATCAGAAATCAAGTTGCTCAAAAATATACAATGATCAGTCTTAGTTATCGTCTCAAATATGAGGTGTTGCGTAAATACATCATCCCTAAAAACCCAAAGCCAATAGAAAGTCAAGAGCATAAACATAAAAGTGAAAAACAAATGACAATCACGGTTTTTCCTAAGCATCAACAAACTGTACAAGATACCGGGACAGACGTGCGGTCAAATCAGATACAGAGGTGCATAAATTAAATATGAACACCATGGACTGCACAACTTGGTTGGCACTGATAAAGACTACTAAATCTGCAGAATATCAGTATGATCTTAAGGCTAACTGTTAAGCCTGCAACCATTGTCCAAACAACCTATTCATCTAACTCCTCTATCTGTGCCCGCTTCTCAGCTGCTATCTTCCTGATAAAGAACCCCCACCTCATTGCTGCCTTGATCTTCAACCATCCCACAACAGCTCTGCCTGGGCGAGAACGGTCCTCATCATAGTTTGGTATATTGGGAGATGGCATAAATGTTGGGAATGAATAGCCATCCTCCGCATTCATGGACCCATGGCCTCCCATGCTGAAGAGCCGAAGCAAGTGCTGCATATCTTCATTCTCTAGCATTTCGTGACTTCTGAGGCGGATTTCTTCTTCTGAAAAGAATTCATCAACCCCCTTGTCCCTGTTGTTTGACCAATCATCAAAAGGGTTTAGAGTAGATGGCTGAATAGAAGAGCTACCAGCATGGAACCCTGACGTCGATGATTGAGGAGGTCCTAGAGCTAACCCAACTGTCCCATGATCGTTTCTAGTGTTTGGGGTGTGGTGAGTATTGGTGATTAATTGGTCATTAGACATGTATAATGAGCTATCGAACTGACTCCGGGAGCTGGAGTTTGAAATCAATGACTGGGTTGGATATCGTGTTACCATGTTATCGTTATAACCTGAAAAGAGATTGAATAAGCATAAGTTTGCATCCCAAGATTATCATTGCACGGTTTCAACCTCAAGATTTTCTTATTAACAGTATTATAGAAAATATCTCATTTCAATAATTATTATCGCTGAAAGTTGAAATCAAAATGATGAGACACAAAAGTAACTTAATATGACAGCCCCAGTTCAAACAAAAAGGAAGAGGGGTTAGGAACAGAAAAAGAAGATATCATTCGAGAGTTAAGGAAACAGCAATGCTTACCCCCAACTGACATCCCAGAATTCATTTGTTGTTCAGAAGGTACAGGCACTGGAAGTCCCGGCAGTTGCAGCTGATGATCTAAACCACTACCATAATCGATTGACTCAACACGAAGTTCATTTTCAGATGCAATAGAACTGTTATTTTGGCTGCCATTAACAAGTGATTTGCCATCATAATCCACAACCTGTTCCCAATTTTCGTATGCTTTCTTCACCAACGAATCTACATAAATCTGGATTTGCAAAAGCATTTTAAAGATAGCATAAGCTTATACTACTCACAACAGAAACTTTGAAGAAAACTGCTAACTCTGAGCCTTAGCAAATCTTTAATGCTAAGTCTGATCATATGCTCAACTTTTGAAGAAGGACAACCAACTATCGTACATAACATAACTAAAAAATCTCATCAAACCTTAAAGTAATAACTTTTTGGCTATTAATATAAATGGAAGAAACACATGACGCAGACTAACCTTCTGGGTATCTGTGAGAGAATCCGCAGAAAAGAATTGTTCTCCTGATATAAGGCCACGCAGCTCATAGATGTTGTTAAAAATAACACCAACATTTCTTGCATCTTCTGGATAATAAACATGGAGCTTCCCACTTAGAACACATGTTTTTGCATGCTCTAAAAGAGCCTCCCACATCTTGTTTGACATACCACTTCCAAGGATCTACATTTGAGCGATATAAGAAAATAAACCGCAAAAAGACCCAACTTAAAGATTAAGACGCAAAACCCAAACTCACATTCCGCAATTTCTGTTGATCTTTAACCACGAGCCGAAGAAAGTCTTCAACTGTGACGATTCCTGCATTATTCAGCTTCTTGTGAAATGATCCATCCTTGCCTATCTTCTCCAATCTCCACACTTCATCATTCAATGCAGGAGGGTAGTGCTTCTTATATACTGAGAAAAAGGACAAAATATTGAATAAAAAAGATGGTGTTACGCAGTAGGAGAAGGGAGAGCACTGGTGCTAGAGAAAAACTAAAAGATGCAGAAGCATAACCCTACATTCTCCTCTATGATCTTTAACATTGAAAGCCACTGTCTTAGCTTCACGAATGCGTACGGACTCACAAAAGCCTGAGGCAACCTTCAGGCCAAGCCGGAATTTGCGGCTCCGTATCCAGCTTGAATTATCAGTAAAGGTCAGTTCCCCTAATGTTCCAACTCCTTCCTTGAGTGTCACTTGCAAGTCTCCAGTTAATAAAGGTCTCTTTCCTTCACGTTCTTTTACCACATGGCTTTCAAAATGATCTTGGGTCCAATCTTCATCATCTTCATTGTTAAAATCACCTTCAAGGACAACAACATCAAGCTTAACAGAGGATTCAGGTCCAGATGTTACAACGCTTCCACTGTTGGCATCAATCAGAACAACATGTATTGGAGCCCCCCGCTCGCCTTCTACTTTTCCTCCTGTGAAGAGGGGAAGAGACAGCCGGGACTTAAATTGCAGCTGCAAGTTTCTACCTTCAGGGCCTTCAATCATTTTAGGTGGAGACCTGGAAATATTAGACTGTTAAAAGAAATACTAATCGAACTGAGGTACAAAATTTAAATATAACAAATGTTGTGGTGCCATTGAAGTTGTTACACGTATATTGGAAAGGATGGACAAAGTACAGCACTAAAAAGGGAAAACAGGCAAAAGGAAATTACTATCATGCAACTTAATGATTAGAAACACCAAATCACACAACAGTAACCATTCTCCAATTTGAAGTAGCTGCCTACTTCAAGGGGCAATATAAGTCATTGGTTATTTATGTTAAGAAACTTGGGCAGTATCTCAATGCACATACTGTTTGCAAATTAATGCCTATATGCAAGAACCTAATTTAGCCTGTTAACTATATTTCTATTTTCTGCCCAAGAATGAAGCTTTACCTCTGAATTTTAAATCACGATAGTTCATTCACGTCAGTACCTTAATTACTCAAAAGGCTTACTACAACTCGGAGCTTGTTTTAGTTATACATACATACATACATACATACATACAGGCACCAGTAAACAAAAATAAACTGGTATGCATCACATAATGGAAGCTATCACTACCATCATAGTAGACTATTGTCACATCTAATCCTGCAGGACCAAGGCATTATAAAAAAGGAATTAATTGAACACAGCCAGACTTAGTTTTAAATAACAAAACTTCCTTATTTTTAAAACATCAGCCAGAAGAGAAAATACTTCTGAAATGAGTTTAATCATATACACAGCCATGTTCTTTCTTATGGCACACCAACACCAGTATTATGGAATGCAGTCATCTGTCACAAGATAACTTCCAGAGAGCATAAATTTTTCACCCAAAAACCAAGAAAATGGTTACATAGAAAGCACCCAATTTATATTGAGAAATCCAAATCTGCTAGAAAAGAAGGCCTCAAAACTAAAAAGTGAACAATGAGATGATAATTATTATTTCCCCTTTATCTGATTATAGTTATAATTCAAGGGATATAATGAAAACTACAACACGTTCAAATTAATTTCCAAAATTTATAAAGTATTTCTTATACCTTCCACCAATTCTTGCAGGACCTAACTTTGCCAAAGCACGCTCCACCTCTTCACTCACCTGTTCACATCAGCATTACTGAATCAAGAACCAAATGCAGAAACTTATAGGTATAAGAAAATAAATCTTAACAGCATAATTTCTTCTATGAATACAAAGTTGTCAAATTCTTCAATCAACTAATATGGCATACCAAACAAAAAAGAAGAATAAAGATGGAACACTGAAATCAAAATGTTTGTGGTATACTATACATTGTCATTCTATAAACAACATAGTTATTGATCTTTAAAGGAAGGAGCATAAATCAAAACGGAGGTGACCTTTTGAGGAATGGCAAAAAAAGAGGGATTTCAAAGTGTTATGTTTCTGAAGAAAACAAAATACAACAGAAAATAGGGGAGAAATCACGATTATACCCTAAATCCCAGCGTTGTTTGAACAGTAAAAATGAATTATTGAAGCCTATATTACAGTAGCACTGCTAGCACCCAAAAAGGCAATAGTTTTGCCACAATGACTTGTTGAGATATTTTAGGAAGTTTTAGAATTTATTCAGTCAAGATATTTTAGAAAGTTTCAGATTTTATTCCCATTGGTTTTAATTTTGTATATTGGCTGCATCTTGGTTTTATTACTCGCACATTCCCATGACCTCAGGGATTTGTTTCCTAGAATAGGCTGTGCTAGTTTCCTAAATTATGCAATCAATGTATGTATATATGTGTGTGTGTGTGTGTGTATATGTGTGTGTGTATATATATATATATATATATATATATATCAGATGTATGTAATGAGACTGAATAAGACAAATTATTCTCTTCTAATGTTGAGATAGTCTGCTGTTGAAAACTACTACTCCATTAGTTAAATGCCATAGCAGCTCAGGCCACTCCGATCTGCTACTACACCACTGTAGTAAGCTACTATGACGAGCAATAGGTCTTCTTAGGCAAGCAAGAATAGCATACATTTTAATTCTTTCATTAAAGAATAAGATTACTAATGGGTAAAAGAATGTCCACAGCCAAGTAAAAATACTCCACTCTAAAAAAGCATATCAAATGACACGAATTTAAAAAATAGCTGCAATGTGTACAAAATGGCTTCTAGTTGGAGTAAAAGGAAAAATAACTTCGTAGAATGTATAGCTCCTATGCCCCCAACCAAAAAATAAACATGTCAAAAAGAAAAGTATATAACAAAAAATAGGGAGAGAAAGTAGTATGAAGCCAACTGTCTTACAACTCTCCGTAGAATAGGCTCTAAAGATGAGCAAAGCTTCTGCAAACTGTCCACCTTAAGTGCTTCAACAATTACACTGCATAGTATATGACAACAAATTATAGGAAACTAACAAAAATTATACAAATTAGAAAAGTGCACACACACACACACACACACACACACACACACACACACACACACACACACACACACACACACACACACACACACACATATATATATATATATATATATATATTTTTTTTTCATTTGTTATTGAGAAGTTACTGAATACTCGTTTGATCATCTCATCTATATGCCCAAAAAGCTTTGAGTGTGCATTTGAGCAAACAAAAAAACGAACAATTGAAATGGAAGATAAGCAAAAAGTGAGGGGCAATTTTGAAATTTCTATAGAGAATGAGTGTAGGTTGTGCAGAGAGAGATACTTCCCACTTATGCCCTTCATAATATCAAGCCAAGAATCTCCACGGCCAAGGAAGCAAGTTTCAACAGTTTTTGAAGAATTGAATATACATTTATAGAGCATAAGCAAATGTATACAATCTCTGAAGTCACAATATTGACTATTTTCCAGGTCAAAACCTTTTACAAGAGAATATTGGATAAAGAAGAAAGAATTTTAGTGAAGAAAAATTCTGAGATACACAAAAAAATATTAAGGATTCCTTCTAAAAGAAAAAGGGTAGAAAAAACAGAAAGCATAAAAAAACAAATTAACTAACTGTTTAAACCTTAGTTGCTTGGCCATTCAAATAACTGTTTTGACCACTAGGACGATTTGGAAATTTCAGAAAGAATCTTTTAAATATATAACACAATCATACTCAAAATGGAATCAAAACCATCAAGAAGAAAATTTACGCATGAGCCACTATAATGAAAAGATGAAACCGGGCTGTCTCAAACACTGGTAACAAGTAATATTCCATCCCAAAACGACAACTGATGACAAAAAGTTCAAGTACAACAGCACTTTAAGAAGATATCCACAATCATCAAACTCGAGTAGCAAAATTAAGTTAGGGGTAGAAAATTAGGAATGCTGTGATATAATTAGCCAACATGAAAAATATTTTCCGAAGTAAGCATATTGTACGATTAGAGTGACATCGAGATTCCTTTCACTTGCTTCCAACTGGGAATCAGTACTAAAACACCTTACATGTTTAATTAGTACTAGCACTCACCCCGCCCCCCAAAAATATGACCAAGTCAGAATTAAAATACCCCATCCCCAAACTTATAAGGTGGTTTACATAAGAATTCAAGGAAGCACACGAATGAAATCAATGAGCAATTAATTTACCTTGCGAGAGCAGGCCTTTTTCGTTCAGGCTGATCATCTTCTCCACCCTCCAGGCTCCTTTTGCCCATACTAATTGCGTCGGTAGATGGTTTCTGCATTTGCACTCTCTCCTCCAACAATAGCCTAAATCACCCGGTCTACAAACACTCCAAAACCACAAAAAGTCGTCGGTATCACCTAAACTAAAAAATTTACAAGCAACAAAACCCTAGATGCTACAGCACCCAAAAAGAAGAAACTCGCAACAGATCTCGAACACAAGAACAAAACAAATTGAACTCGAATTCCATGAAACACCAACAAATTGCACACGTGCGTACCTCAAATATCAACCTCTAACAGCGAATTTTCGAAAAACAGATGAAAACGAAGAGAACGCACTGGAGAGAGAGAAAACGTAATTGATTCTTGGAGCTGAAAAATTGAATAAGAGATATATAACAGAGTGAAAAATAAAAGAAGAAAACGAAGGCTTCAGTACCTGAGAGAGAAAAGAGTGTTTGGGTGAGAGAGAAAGAGAGAATGAATTACACGAAACGAGCTTTGGTTTGGCCTTAGTTGCAAGTCCAACAGTGTCAGTTCATTTACGGTCTACTCTGGCGACTTTGAGAAAGAGAGAGGATTAATCGCCTACTTTGCGGAACAATGTTCCTTACCATTTGACGGTTATGATGATCCTGATGTTTTATTTAATAACGATGTCCTTTTTTTGGGTGGTTTTGATGAATTTTAGTAGAATTGTTAAGTTTGAGACAGTACCATGTTTGTGTGTTTTGATTGCTCGTAGTTATTTATGTAAGACGACCCTTGTCGTTTAAGGGAAAACCAAAGGTTCAATCGTGGCCGTGTGTTTAGTGATGCGATTAGAAGAGGAGAGGAAAAGGGCAATTGCTGCGTCACTGTAGACAGCGTGTACTCTCCTATCACGTCATTGGCTGACCAACACCTAACATCATCACTCCTTTTGTTGTGGTTAACAGCATGCCACAACAACACAACATCTAAAGTGTATTAAGGAGTTCCATTTGTTTTGTTTTGGAAGAGAAGTTGTTTATAAAAAGTTTATACATTTTACGAAAAAGAAATTAGACTTAGAAAAGTCAGCTAGAATATATATATATATATATATATATATATATATATATATATATATAATATTTTTAAAGTAAAAATATATATTTATCAATTAAAAAAATATTGGAAGTGGAAATAAATTTGACTAAAAGTCTAGTTCCATTATTTAAACTATAATGTTACTAGTTAGTGTGTTCAAGATACTGGTTAAAAAAATTATTAGAAGCATTTATTTGGTATTTTAATAAAAGCTTTTTAATTCCTGTAAGAGCGTGATTAAAACTTGTTATGGAAACTGAAACAATAAACATGCGGCTGGCGGGGAGCACGTGGGGATATTGATTTTTTGCACTGTAAGGATAACAATAATATAATAATTCATCACTGTGTTGATAGTGTTACCACTGCTAAGGATAAATTGAGGGAGAGTTTGATTTTGCAATTAATAATCCTTATTAATAAATTTGAAATCCTAAATTGAGGGGTGAGGAACAAGATTAGTCAACATATTTAGGTTTATTGCAATTAAAAAGGAAATGATGATTCCCAAAAGGGGGTGTAAGAAAAGTTAGCTGGCCAGTTTGAAAGCTGTTGACTGGAAGTCAATGCCAGTTTACCAACTCCTACAAGATTGTGAAACGCATTTCAATAAATAAACAATTAATTCTCATATTGTTCCTATTTTCGATTTACTACTGGATGCTTATTTGCTTTTCTAAAAAGATAATTTTATTAAATAATCAGATGTTACTTGAATAATTTTTCATGAATACTTGTAGAAAAATATAAAAACAAAAAAAAAATAAAGTTTCTCTTGTAATCTAAAATCAATTTTTAAAAAAATTGTAAAATAAAATCATCTATCCGCCGTAAAAATGAGGATCAATTGAGAGGTAAACTACACATCACACATGATGTTTAGAATATAATATTCAAAAATAATTTTTCATCAATTTATAGATGGTCTAATATTCAAATCAGTTTTGGAAAATAGTCCTGATTACGAAATTTGAAAACTAGCATTATTCTTTTGCTGGTAATAATTATCTAATGATAAAACACCACGACGCGAAAATCTATTTGCGAATGGAAACTATCTTATCATTCGACGCGTCATTGTTATTCTTGCAAACAAAAAGATACCCACTTATATTTCTATAGTCCAAAATAATATCTGAGTATTTATTTATTTTGAAAAAAAAAATCTGAAATTGAGAAACCTTTTTCATTCAGATCTCCTCATGAAAATTAGTCACACCTATAACAAAGTTTAAAAAAGGTTTAAAAAAATATATTGAATATAATATTAAATATTCCACATCTAATTAAAAAAGCAATTTATAATGTTGTTACATTCAGAAAATAAATAACTTTAGCAATGTTTAACTTATACTGGTTCTTTGTTCAGTTAATATAATTTAATTATAACTAAAGAAATATTGTTTTTATTCAAGAATACTGAGAAAATGATAAAAAAAAAAAAAAACTGACCTTAACCATTTTATTCATAACATCATAGAGACAAGAGGGGAGTTGAGAAGAAGATGGTATTTTTGTATTGATGAATAAAATACAACTGACAATTGAAAAACCAAGGCAACTGCTGCAACCCTTGCATTTACAACTCATCCCCGTACCCAAACAGGAATAAACTTACCTAAACTTGGTAGCAGGAATCTTAGACTTGTCCGCTTGGCAACTCATATTATTCTCAATTCTTAAATCCGTCAAATTCGTCGAGCTGCCGATGAAGTTTGGCCAGCAATTGATTACAAACTTGTGGAGATGTGCAGGGTCCACACAAGAGATAAATGACGTTACCCAGAGGCCTCATGTATATACCATCTTCCCTAAGCTTCTCAAGTAGTGGTCTTGCATATAACGATCCATACCTGTGTACAACTTTATTTAGAACAAAACCTCGTGAAGAATCAAATACACGTTGTTTCCTTCTCTCTAATTAGATAAGTGCTCAAAATTAATGATTTATCTGTACATTTTACGAATAAAAAGTTACAAGTTTTAGTAACAAAACAATAACTTGAAAATAAGAAACTACAGGTAACAGAAGGATGGATGACCAGTTCCTATAAACACAATGGACTGTAGTTCACAGCCACGTTAAGTCTGGCATATCTTAGTACCAAGACATTTTGTTAAACTATACACGTTAAAATCAAACCCATTTTTTTCGTGAGCTTCCTTTTACCTCTTGTAATATTTTGGGGCAAGTCAATGCCATAACTACCAAAACAACAGTGGTAGTAAAGCAGAATCTACACTTTCAGATGCCACTTGCAACTTCATCCGAAACATACCAACTTTTGTATGACACGTATATGATGCTCATTAAGCTTTTCTAACAAAGGAATTCTAGAACATGACGTGCACAGAAATAATAAAAGGGGGAAAGGATGAAGTTGAAAATATTATACCCGGCACTAGTGCCTTCTGCTTTTAATTCCAAAGCACACAAAGTTCCCAAAGTCACTACTCTTTGAATTACAGGGTGTGATGAAATCCGGCGAACCATTTTATCATCCCATAACTGCAAATGCACAATAAATGTTTGATCAAATGAACATTAAACACTAATCTATAATCAAAATAGCTTTATTAAGGAAGCCGGTAGCATAAAGAATTTAATATGAAAAGATTCCAACGCTAATTAATTTGGCCAAGTCCCATAATTATTGCAAAAACCAAGTCAAATGTCCATTGAAACTAAAATATGAAAACTAATAAAACTTAAAAAAACTGGTGAGCAGACCAAGGCTCTAAGTCCAGCCCTGGCCATTTTTGGAGGACAATTGCAGGGTGATACAAGAAGGACGGATCAGCTGTTTTGTCACATATATTTTTTATTTAAATACTGGATTATTTCAATTTATTTTGTTTATTTATGTTCCTCCTGTCTTGATAAGATTAGCATATCACTCGTTTGTTTGTTTGCTCAATTCTATAATTAACAAAAACATAGACGCACTCACAAATGCAGAAATACATGATAGATAATAATAACAAGTCAAAAACAACATATCCTTGTTTTCTTTAGAACACAAGAAATGCATTAGGAATACGATTTGTGTATTTCGCTCATAGACATATACCCTTGAAAATATTACAACAATACATGGATGACATATCGTTTTTATATTACGTGGAGCAAGAAGCAAATATAATAAGTTCAGGGGGGAAAATCAAAGTAATCATACCTCCCTTAGTAATCTTCCTTCAGAAGTGATATTAGGGTTGGAAGAAGGGTCTTTAAACCATTGGATTGACTTAACAGCAGCAGCGCAGCCCATAGCATGTGCAGAGTAAGAATGTCCATGCAGAAGGGCTTTGAGCTAACCAAAGCAAGAGTATAATTTATTATGTCATCAAAATATTGTCCAGGAACTTTGGTTTGTAAGAACACAATACAAGTAGGACAAAAAATTATGAGCCTACTAATAGGAACTAGGCATTTTATCAGAAAGAGTAAGGGACTTCCCACTTGTGCCTAGCTTATAGAACTTGTCAGTAATATCAATATGATAATCAAGCCATTGCACGGTACTACAACCAAATAAAACAACAATTTCAGACTGCCAGTGTCTACCTAACCCATAAAAGAAAGTCTTCCAAAAAAATGACAATACCTTGGAGTCTCCAATAAATGAATCAAAAACAGCATTTGTTGCCAAGGTGACAGCCAATGGTATAATTCCGCCAGTCAACAGCTTCCCAAAGCAGGCTATATCTGGTACACAATGGATTAGCTCCGCTGCAGTCTGTGGGAAAAAAATATAAACTGCTGATCAGACAAGAGAACTAATGAAGAATATGAAATAAAATTTTGAAAATAAGAGAATAGCCTTCATTGAGAGGAATCACCTCCACTCCTAAACGCCAAAAACCAGTAAAAACCTCATCAAAGATCACTGGAATTTTTCTACTCCGACACTCATTAACAAGCACACGCTGAAAAAGTGGATCAACCATGTGCATTCCACCAGCGCCTTGTATAACTAAATAACAGTTCAGCCCCAAATGAGATGATCAATATTGAGAAAAGGTTAAAATAAGTTAAATTAAAATTTCTAGAGGGCCACTGAAACAATTTTAGAAAGATATAAGAAACTTGAAAAATAAGCTTTTGTGTGAAAGACCAAGAACCACTAAAATGTAGTATTTCATTCACACTTCACACAGACAATTGTCCTACTGTGGGCATAATTTAGATATACAGTTTGATGTATTATCATCTTGAAGTATCTAAAGTGAGAAACTTTTTTCTTCTAAATTTCATGTACCGGACAAATATAAGATCACCATAATTACTTTATTGGGTACAGGAGAAGGTAGTAAAAATAAAATGGAACTATAATCTGCTAAAGAAAAATCTCAAATATCTTGCCTGGTTCCATTATCAAGGCTCCAACATTTTTTGACCCTTTAAATCGAGATAATACTTCTGATATATAAGATGAATAAACTGTAGCAAGCTCGGACTTATCCCTGCCCTTGTGAAATACTTCATCGCGTGAAGAAAAGGCTGTCAAAGCACCAACAAGGAAAACAATTATATTCTAAACAGTGGCCAATAAAAGAATTGAAGTTTTAAATTTTGAACTTACCGATACTTTCACCTTTCAAACTCTCCCAATTATACCCTTCAGGTATGGAAATATTCCATGTATTGTTGTGCATAAACACAGAAGGAGGATCCAGAAAAAGACCTCTTCCAGTGTACCTGTGAAACTGAATTCAAACTTAGAAGGGTGTCATGAGTATTTATCTAGATTAGTAAATTAAAATCAATTCCCAGGCAGTAATATGGAAAATAGGCTACAAAAAACAAAAACGAAAAACATCAAGCTAGTAAACTATCAAAACACACGAACAAAATAGAACATTGCTTCTCACAAGGCTTTTAAACAAAAGTATAGTATGCATGAAGACTATATTTTTCAAAGAAAGAAAAAAAATTACTAATCTGACTTATGCTGAAAAGAAACTCACAAACCAAAACTGTTTTGTCTACTTTTGGTCTATCTTCCAACACCTTTTTGTTATAATGTTTTACATGGAGAGATTATAAAGTCTCGTGTTGGCTAAATCCCAATTCAAATTTTACCAATTGAATGGGAGCACTTTTAGAAAATGTCTATCGCATATTACTTTGATTGCAAAATATTGCTAAATACATTATTCAAAAGATTAAATAAATCAGCAAAATTCTGTTGGGAAGTCCCACATAACATTCAATTTCACAAGTATGCACTAGAGGGCAATGTCTATAACCATGGTTGCTGGAGGAAGCCTGTATAAGAAGATGGTGCCTGTGCTTCCATGGCACCCAGTGTATCACCATGGTAAGATCTCTGAAGTGCAAGGACCTGAAATAATGAGATTCACAAGTATTAAGTTACATGCGAGTTTCAAAGGAAGAAATGCAATTAAATAAAAAGGATTAAATATTTTACATGTTTGAAGAACAAGTAAAAATACACAAACAACTACATGGAAAATAAAGTTCAAATTCTAACAAGTGCCATTACGGGATTGGTTAAGGAATCAAAAGTGAAAAATTATTTATGGAAAGTGTCACTAGGATGACTTTCTATTTGTTTAATTACTTAACCAATGCCTTTAGGATGTTTGTTAGCAGAACCCTGTTACAGAAAACAAATTCTTAGGTTTATAGTTTAGGAATAAATAACCACTCGACTAATTAAAAACGTTGGAAAAGTGGTAAAAAAGAAACTGCCCAATAACTTAATCGAGAACTTGAACAGTTAGCTGTTCCTGAACTACAAATGTTCGTTTTGCATCTTCAATAAAGAAAAAAATAAACAAAATCAATGCATATTAGCCTCCTCCAAAAAGGTAAGACATAAAACAAGATTTTGAAAACACAGATAGGGAATTCGGTAAAATTTTGAAAACAAGACTTTTTACTTAAAGTGCTTATAGAAAAATGCATAATAAAAATTGCTAGATATGTTGCACATCCTAGCTGTATTGTCCAAACTTTTGACACTTCGTGCATACAATACAAAATAAAACATTCCTGACAACATTGTGTTTTTTGCTTTCAAACAGTTGCTTTGCTTTCCCCAAGAAGAAAAAAGGCTTGACTGATATTAATTGCCAATCCCAAACCCCCCTACAGAATTCCATCTTCATAAGTCAAAATTGCACACACAGAGAAAAGAAATATGACAGATTGATTAAAAGGACTGAAGGAGCTAACCATAAGCTCAGTGGGCCTTTCATTTGTGGTATCCTCATGACAATCCACAATAAGCCCGTGATCAACAGAAAATTTACGAAATGCCATCTTGAGAGCTATTTCAATTGCTGTAGATCCATTGTCTGAAAAATATGCTCGTGAAGCCCAGCCTGCACGACAAACGAGTCAGCAACTGTACAAAGAACTGAAAGCTGCTTATCAGTGGATAACAATGAGCATTGTCAAACATCTCTAAATATCAGTGTTATCAAACTGAAACGTATATTTTTTTACTAAAGTATCAAACAGCACTGAGATCAGAATTCAGATATGTTAAATACAATATTACAAATAACCAGTAGGCAATGTTTATTAGTTTTTATCAGAATTTAGGATTAAGTCGTAACTCAATCCAATAAAATCAACTTTTAAATAAAGAATTGCTCAAGCCTTATAAGGCTTACATTGGTCACATCTTGACTCTAGTCAATGTGAGATCCTAACATGACCACTCACACCCAGAACAGAACTGGACATTTCAAGTGTGGATAAATACAAGTGGTCTAATAACAATAACCCTTCATGCCTAGTAGTAGACATCTAGGGCATAAACAAAACAAATATAGGTTTCCCAATAACAAATAGGCTTTTATACTATATTAGAGTTTGGGATTAGGGTTTAATTTAACCACATAAAACCATCTTTTAAAATGAGGCCAACTCTGGCCTTATAAGAACTGCATTAATCATATTTCTTGTCGATGTAGAATTTTGATAGTTTAAAAAAGGACATACTAACCTTTCCCCACGCCTTTAAGCAAGAGCTCAGCACAATTTAAGGCTGGCTCATGAACATTCTCAGGGAACATTACATGCCCATATCTAGCAGCAGTATACCCCATTTCCCTAGCTAGCTCAGCCTGAAATCACCTAAATGGAAAGATGGCATTAAAGCAAAGCTTTAGGTACGATAGTTTGAAGGGGCGTCAAAGTTTAAATATGCCAAACACGATTGTATCAAATAACAATATACTAAATTGTGTAGCAGATCCATGTCATGAAGATTCTTTAACACTAAAAGTTATTCAAGTCTGCTTTTTATTTGGGCTTTGAATTGACTATGCAAAGTCAATAGCCTTGAGGCATTAAAATTCAAAAAGATTGAGATAACACTTTTTCTTAAGCATACATATTCAACAGTAAAAGACAGGAAGAACAATGTCAGAGGCAGAATTGTTTTAGAAGGGTGACCAATAGGGTGCCAAAAAGTACTTTTACATACAAAATTAAAAAAAAAAAAAAAAACTTTTGGGACTGACCATGGCATCCCCAATCGCCCGGCTGGGCTCCGGGAATAATGAGATACGTAAGTAAATTTAGTGCTGTGCCTGGGACATCCATTTGATTATTACTAGTTTGATTAACAGAATTAATAACTTAAAAAAGTTATGAGAATGACCTGCATTATAGCATCAGGTCCTTGAGTCCACCAACTAGCACATGCATCAAATTGTGGTGCTATGACTTCTGTCTTCTGAACCTTACAAAAAAATAATTTGATGTCAAATCTAGGTATCATCAATATGTAAAAAATAAAAAATAAAAATGAACGAAGTAATCCAATAAAATTATTCCAAAGTAAACACTAAGAGGTTGTTTGGATAAGTGTTTCTAAAAACACTTATAAGAGAGGAAAATTTAAAAAAAAAAGAAATAAATAAGTTTTTCTATAAGCTAAATTAAGCTTATGCATCACAAGTTAATTTGTTCTCTCACATGTATAAGCTAATTTTAGTTTATATAAACTCACGTTTCCTTCTTATATTTTTTTTTTCTTACAATTATTCATGAAGAAGTTTATCCAAACAGATCTAGATGCAGTAAGTTAAGCTCAACCTAGTGCATCAACCGACTAAAGTTTGTATTGCAAAGCTTAACAAATTAAAAAACTAATAATAAATAAAGATTTACAGAAACAAACCTTGAAGACAGAAAAGTTCTCACCACAGCGTGAATCAATTACTGTGACCCCTCCATCAGGAATAAGTTGGTGTTGAGTGAAAGGCCACCAGATGATATCCATTGCTTCTCTTGGCATGTCTTGCAGCTTTTTAATTCTCTCAAAATAAGCTGATAGCATTATTTCCTTAAGATTACTAAATATATGATGAGAATTTTCAAACCATTCAATCAAGTCATTTGATAGATCTCTTGGAATGGGTGGTAGCACTAGGACAGGGACCCTGAATGAAGAAGACAACAGTTGTATATGAGCAGATAGGGCAACAATAATACCGCAACACGGCAGAAAAGTCAATAAAAAAAATTAACTGATTAAGTTAAATAGTAAATGTAGCTACCAAGGACTCTAAAAGAATGAAAGTATGCAAATAAAGTTTAGATGGTGGGCTGGCCTTTTTATACCGCTCAATACAGAGCAGAATATTCCAGTTTCAAACCTACATTTGACGATAGGCAGAATGATTCTGTGTTGGAACTTGAAAGCATCAAACCACATTAGTGCAGGTGTTAGTTGTTACTTTTGTAAAGAATATTATTCTGAAATATAATTGAATATTGATTTTACCAAATTATGACCACCAACATTATTCAAGAAACACATGCAGTTCAAGTTAATTCTTCTGAAAATACATTCTAATGTTCTACCGAATGGTAAAGTTGTGTAAATTGTCCAAACAATATTTTAGTGGTGCTCGTCCAATACCTACCACAAATGAACTAAAGCTTAAATATAAATAATGCTGAAACTGTTCAGCATGCTTGAGGCCATTAATGCATTCACCAAAAACCCTAACCATTTTCTTGTTTAACCAACTAAATTACATCCATTTCCTTTCTTGTAGAGACTGATTTGTTTAACTAATTCCCAATACATTGCCTTGTCTTTGCTGAAGACTAGTTTGCCCAAAAGAAATTAGTGCTTAAACTAAAAAATGTTTTTAAAAATCGAGATCGAGTGCTCACTTCTCAGTGCTTAACCTTTTCAGTCTAAATTTTTCAGTTTTACAAAAACAAGCTGGGAAAGAGGAAGAGTAACAAAAATTCTCTGATTTTCGAGTTACAATAGAAAGGGAATGTAACTGCTATAATCAGGCTTACTTGTTTCGCATATAAGACATCAGTGGACCCTCATTGAGAAGACCGTGATCTTCAAAAGCAACAGCAACAACATCATAACCTCGCAGAGTCAAGCTTTCATAAGCTGATATTGTTCCAGAAATACCTCCTAGCCGCCCATCCCCAACAAGAACTGCAGGAATACGGAATGGCCTGACAGGAAATGAAAGAACAAACATATTTAACCAAAAGAAAAATAAGAAAGGCATATATATATATATATATATATATATATATATAT
>Ga0099822_1002907_pt1 | contig 21691 bp, 7 predicted proteins | sample CowpeawhiteBW_FD_76839 | JGI IMG/M metagenome (GOLD analysis project Ga0099822, IMG submission 76839) | Root nodule microbial communities of legume samples collected from California USA - Cow pea white BW | ecosystem: Host-associated > Plants > Roots > Nodule | place: USA: California | collected... | reverse complement strand
ATTCACTAATAAATATAAAATAAAAAAAAAAAATATATATGTGACTATTTGATCTCTTGATTTTTTAATTTAAAATATATATATATATATATATATATATATATATATATATATATATATATATAGAGAGAGAGAGAGAGAAGTCAAAACATTGATATTTTTTTAAATATTAATTTTCATATAAGCTATCGAAAAGAATGAATAAATTACAAAAAAAAAGTTATTTTTTTCTTAAAAGTAAAAATGAAACACAAGAAACATTTGCCAAACTAAATTAAATGACCCTTGTTATTTAGCCTTTTTCATCCACTTTAATCACACAAAAAAAAATGTAATTGTAGTTTTAACTTTTTAATAAAAAATTTATTAACTTCAACTTTCATTGTTCTAAAAAAAATCTAATTTGAATGGATGCCATGTCTAATTGCAATCTTAGAGAGTCAAGCATATGCTTTTTAAATCAAAGGGCATTTTTTTTTTTCTTTATCTACATTTCGATATTTAATCCTATTAACGAGGACTTGTTGACTCTTCACAGCCACAAGCTCAAAAAGTATTTGTTTGAAAGTGTTATTTTCAGAAAACGGAAAGGATGATATTTTTCAACGAAAAAAGTTATATAATATTGACTGAAGAAAGATAATAGTTTATACTATTTTTTTAATTTAAAATAATTTTTATAAAAGATAATATCATTAATTAATTTTTATAAAATAATAAATAAATACGATAAAAAATTATAATTATATATATTTTAAATTAAAAGACCAAATAAAATTTAATAAGAGACAAAACATTTATCAAAATTGTAAACGTTAATCTTACCTGGTTGATAAATTTTAAAAGTACGTTAAAAAAAACAAATATTTAAATTAAAAACTATTTTAAATGTATGTTAAAAAAATTTTAAATGTATGTTTAGTTTAGTTTTTAAATTATAATGAAATCTTTGTTTTTTGTCATTAATAAAAAATTTGATACATGATTTGTTTAAAATCACACAAAAACAGAGATAACTAATAACAATTGAAATTTAACATAAATCTTTCATCTTTTAACATCAATATATGTTAGATGGTGATAAAAAAATTATGTTAGTTACAATGAATTATTATATTACAGTAAATAAAATATATTTGTACAATTATAATGATAAAATTACACGTATAATAAAGAGTAAAAAAAAATTAATATATAAAATATCAAAATAGTATTATACATGATAAACATAAACAACAAATAAAAATATTAAAATTAATAATAAAATGGAAACAATTTTATAGGCCAATGAAATCACATAAAAAAATAAATAAATAGTTAAAGATATGATAAGATAATAATTTTTACCAATTGAGAGATAATAATTTCTTTTACCAAAACAAAAATTAATAATTATAATAAAAAAATAAAAAATATTTTTTTATATTATTTAGTAACTGAAATTAGTAAATAACTCATATAAAAATAAAACATATAATCAAAGGAATATTAATATAAGTGTAAATGAAGAATTAGTTTTTATGTAATTTTGTCAAACTTTAAGAATGAGTGGCATAATTTACTCTTTTTCTTTGTATTAATCTAATCTAAACAAAACTAAATGTCATTTAATCTTTGAAGGAAATGACATTTGGATCTACGAGCACCTCTGAAACAGGATCCTAAGAAATCATAAGGAAAAACATATAAAAGAAGATACCCGTTAAGTGGAGCCCACAAAAAAGTAGCACTTGGTAGTAGAGCCCGAAGGTGGGCCAGAACGTGGGCCTAACGGTGTCGTAACGTGGGTTAAAAAAGGACCGTGCAAAGACAGTAAGGCGCCATTAAGTTGCTAAATTTGTCCATAAGAATGAAAAGTGACGTCAAGAAAAAATGCACAGTAATCACTACAAACATCTCTCTATTCTAATTTAAAAGGGTTTTAAGATCGGTGTGAGTAATACTTACTTATATATTTTTTCAATTAATTTAAAAAATAATTAAATGGTACCTTCAACAAACCAAACATGTTGATAAAATTGTTACAAATTAGAGTCATCAAGAATCATTAATCCTGTGAGTCAACACAGTCTATTATTATGGTTTCGAGTCGTGTTAAATTAAAAAGATTATGTGAATTTTAGCATCTTTCAAAAATAAGTCGATCTATTAAGAATTTAACTTATTTAAGTTAAATCCATAATGAGTCGGATTGACTTACCAATCTAAATATAAAAAATAAAATAAAATACTACACTCTTAATCTTATAGAGCCTAAAATACAAACAATGTTTTTGTTTTGTTTTAAAATTTTGGTAGAGAGAGGTCTATATCTATGACACTTCATTTACTCTTTACATTTGTATTTTGTTTATATAGAAGTTTAAGCTTTAAGATGAATATATTGAATTAACTTTTGAAGTTATTTAGATTTTATTTATAATTATGATTTAGTTTTATTGAGAAAATGATTTATTTGTTGTCTAAAATAAGAAAAAATAAATTTCTGAGATAGGTTTTGACTTTTTAGTTTTTGGTTTCATATTAAAAAAGTGTTAGATTTAAGAGAAAACAAATGTAATTTTTTTTAATTAAGTAAGCAAATTCGTTTAATCCACCAACCTGTGGGTTCAACTGGACTCAAATTTCTTGAGCTCACTAATAAGTAAGTCAAGTTAGATTGAGTCACTAAGTCACCAACTCGTAGTAAGACAGGTCGAACCAGGACAATTCATTTTGACAACTCTATAAAAAAATTATTCAAGACTTTATTAAGTTGACAAGGATCTCAATATATCGTAATCTCTTTGATATATTTATGAAGGTTATCTTTACGGTCAAATTCATACACCTTTTATATTTAACTTACATAATTGAATATTAAGTTTATCATGAACTTGGTGGTAGACACTAACAGTTTTGATTGTTAAGACATGCTAGGTTTTTCAAAAACAATGTGGTGATTTGTTTATATTGTCCCAAAAACAAAATATTTAAGAAGTTTGATTGTTAAGATATGCTAAGTTTTTCAAAAACAATGTGGTGATTTGTTTATATTGCCCCAGAAACCAAATATTTAAGAAGTATTTATCATACAGTGAAAAGTTATGGTTCGACCATTGTGAAATCAACTATGAGCTTTTATTACCTTTTAGCATGATTTTTCTAACTATCAATTCTATTAAAGTGAGTTTTATCTCAAACAAATTATGAAGTTTCTTATAGATGTTTGTTGTGTGATTTATGTAGTTAAATGATTATAAGTTTAAATATAATTTTTGTCCCTAATTGTTATAGCAAATTGTGTTTTTCTCCCATACTAAAACATAAAGAATTTTGTTTTTATACTTTATGAGAGACATGTAAAATATCTCTTATCGTCGTTTATTGGGAGAACGTATTACCTTACTTTCATAAAGTGCAAGACTAAATATTTATAATTTAGTTTAGAGACGAAACACATTTTTTTTATGAAAATTTGGAGACAAGTAATACTTTCCATTAATTATAATTATTAGTACAATATATAGACATTATTTATGAATTACTTAACTTCCTTTAAGTTACTACTTTAGTACATGTGAGAACGTTTATAATATATGAAATTTTCTCTTTAAATATACGAGTCTATATAAAATTTAGACACCATATAAAATTGTAAAATATAAGTTTATAGGTCCCAAAACATTAAAATCTTAGATTTATGAATTTTTTTACTTATTTATTGTTTAATTTACTCATTTTTATCTAAGAATGAGTTCCAACTCACTCTAACGTTCTAACTTTCTACCATAAACCTTAAATTTCTATTTTACTTCACAATATTTTGTTCATAATACAATATTCTATTATATGAAAAAAAGTTTATGACACTAATGAGATCTAAGTCTAATCACATAAGACACTAATACTACTTTCAATTTAAAATATTAAACATTAAGACAATGAGTTTATGGATATTTATTCTTATATTGTGTTCTATTTTTTCATTTTTGATCGATGTGAGACTTAGACTCATACTTGAATTGCTAACCGTCGCTAACCGTTACTGGTTTTAATAAACTTTAGACAACAAAATAATATACCACTATCTTCGTATAATTAACAGAAGGTTTAAGTTGGAAGTTGGGGAGTTAATATAATAGAGGGGAAAAAAGTATTTGGAGGTTGTTGATGGACATGGTTGGTGGGAAGTAGACTCATGTCATAAAACAGGGTTGCCAAAACCTCATGTCCACAAATTACACCACACACACCTGAAAGCGAAATGCAAAAAAACAAAACACCTTTCCAAATTTTAACCAATCCATCTTTTTCACATCAACTTCTAAATCGTTTTTCCACTGAAAAAAATAATACAACATATATAAATCAAATTTACCTCACGTGTAATCATTTAGTAACTCTTTTTTCCCGTTGTGTCTTGATCCGCATTTATAATGAGCAATATTTTTTTTTCATAATTAATAATTATTTTTTATTAAAATAATTTTAATTAGTTTTACAGATAAAAAAAATAATATTAATATTATAGTTAAAGTACAATAGTAACATGTCACTTTAAAAATCTATATAAAGAGGATTTTCTCCTTTGTGTTCACATTTCAAAATATAAATTTTACCCTTTAAAATATAATTATTTATTAAATTTTTGAAAATTGACTGTCACTTTTACAAGTTTTTTTAAAAAATCGTCTATCTTTACTTCTTCTCTTTTTCTGTATTTATCAACGGTTATTCTCTCATCTGTTTCGATATATTTCACTTTATTTTTAATAAATATAATTTTATTTTATATATTAACTTAAAACATTACATTATCATCATCTACTAATATAATATCACGCTATATTTAAAAAATGCGTACACACAGGCGCGACAACACCTGTGTGTACGCTAGTAAATATAAATTTGTTAACTTAAAAATGCACAAAAATATATTTCAGATCCGAGAACTAAAATCATTATCTTATATACAATGATTATATATAATAATAATAATAATAATAAAAAACTCACATAAACAACATGATAAATGATAAATGGATTAAAAAAGAAGAATATTTAATTTTATAAACGATGAATGATGTATGGATTGAAAAAAGAAAAAATTTAATTTCATAAACGAACCAGCAAAATAACCCGCCCAACCTTACCTTTAGTTTGTGCGGGTTGTGGGTATGTGCGGGATGGACCTATGGAGTCTAATAAGTTCAACCTCCCAATCCGTCCTGTATATTTTATTTTATGCGGATCAGTCCACCTTGAATTGTGGTCCCCACCTACATAATATATTTTAATTTTTTATATTCTTCCATTTTCTTTTTGTTTTTCTGGGTGAGATCACATCCTTTTTCTTCAAACTTAAACTTATCCTCCACGTACTGAAAAGATTCTCATTTGTCCTTTGCCCTTTGTCCATTCCATCAATCCCAATCCACAAACAGAGACATCCTGAAATCAAGACAAATATTACTCAACGTTTATCTATATTCGTCAATTTTACATATTTTTTCATGCATGTGTTAAGGTAATAAGGGCCTTTGTCATGTAAACATATACATAAGTTATAAAATTCCTACTCATTGACTTATTTATACATAGGATAATTATAATTTATGAACAAATATTTACGTTGAAACACTCATTTAAATACATCCTTAGTATTTATCAAAACACGACACGTATAATAAAATATTTTATATAGTAAACAATATTCACATTAGCAATTGAAAAAACTTACACTGTCATTAAATTAAATTAAAAAGCATCACATATGATATTCTTGTTAACTTTTATTTATTTTAAAACACATGTCGATAAGGTTTCTAACTAACTAGTTGAAAATGTAACGCTAATAACGTAAATAAATTGGCCTTGTCGGTTTATATTATATTTGCAAGTAAAAAGGTGAAATTGAAAGCGCATTTTATTACTTAATATGTCCCTGAATACAATATATTTAAAATAAATTCATATTTATTAAGAAAATAGTTCATTTATTTATAAGAAATTCAGTTTTTATAATTTTAATAAGTTTAGAAATTGTCCTTAATGTATGAATACAGAGGTAACGAATTTTTTTTTTTTTAAAACTAAACTCCTTTCTTCAATATTCACAAGAGAGAAAAAAATTTATAGAAAAATTATTTCGGTAAAAAATAATTAGAAATAGTTTTATAGAAAAATGAAAACAACTTCTTATATTTAGAGACTGAAGAATAGTAGACTGTAAGAAATTCTGTATTGTTCTCTTCTTCACTCAAGGCCCAACGGGCCTCTGCAAGCCTTTTTGGGTCCAAGATTCTGTTATGGATTAAAATTATTTTATTGGGTCATGAATTAATGGGCTGAACAACCACGATGATAGTCAAACTTTTAAACTTTTAAATTTACACGACATATATTCAAACTTTTAAATTTACAAAAAATAATCAATAACCACAATGATCTTCACCACCTGTTTCGTTCATGTTGAGGTCTTAGAAGTGACGATGGAGTCTCGCGTGTCTCTTATCTTGAGTTTGAGCACCTTTGACCAAAACCCATCTTTCTTCCTTCCACTCACATCCCTCTCTCTCCCTCTGCTCTTCGAACCAAACGCATGCGACTTGCTCTTCTTCAAGTTCAAGCCCTGCACGCTCGAACCAGATTCCGCCGCCACCAGCGAAGCGTTTCGCCGGAACCGTGGTTTACGGTGGCCACCACCGCGACTCGAAGAAAAAGATTGATGAGGAGATGCAGGCGATTGAGGAGAAAAACAAAGAGGGTCAATAATAGGGTTGGTGCTGTATAACTGCGAGAGTTTTTCCCTCAAACAAGATGAACAAACACCAGGTGATTGCTTATCGTGTGGGTGCTCCTTGCACCCTCCCCTTGTTGTTGTTTCGAACACCATTTCGCAACGTTTCGTCGCTTTCCTCTCCCTTCCAATTTGTGAAAACCTACATTACGTGCTTCATTTATAAGAGAGAAATTCAGTGGTCAGAGATGCAATGTAGGGCAATTCCATACCTAATACACAACACGTGCACGGATTTGTAGTCGTGTACGACGAAAGTTCCTGCGTTGTCTTAAATATTATTCTTAGCAAGAAAATATGTTAACAGTTTTTGTTTTTGATAAACCAATAAGGTCAAACGAAAATTATTGGTGTCTGTATTAAAAAATTTAAGTTGTTGGTATTAAGTATCGTATATGTGAGAACGAGATTGTTGTGTTTGACTGTGTTCAATTTAATCCACCTTCTCGATGTGTGTATTAAGAGCTAATATATTGGTCCAATGGGCAACTGAAAATGACGTGCAACTGTTCATTCAGTTCTCTGTCTATGTTTGTTGTTTTCTCTTTCTCTTTATACTCTGTCTATTATAATTTCATTTATTTATTCTTTATTATTGCTTCCTTTTCCTTTGTAGCTCCTCAATGTAGCTTTCGAGCAATTTCCAAGAAGCTTGAAAATGTATCATGGTTGTTTGTTAGTGCTAAGTTTTCTGTTGAAGATGGCTGATATGTTCTATTTGGTTAGATTTTGTGATTTATGTTTGAACTGGGATGCTGATTTATTTGGTCAAGTATTCATCTTCACTTACACGCAGAGCTGAAAGTGGAATCTAAAGTCAGGGGAGCTTTCTTTTATTTTACCGCCTTTAGTGCCATATTTATTTTGTCAAGCATTGATTTCCAGTTATCGTGTATAACTTGTTACCAAATCAGTGTATGACAAAGATCTTATATAAACTTTCTTTTATGTCTGTCAATCAATTGTGAATGCTGCATCATATATTTATGAACATATAATTCAATTCAATCATATCACTCTAATATTGTTCGGTAAGAACACTGAATTAATTATTTATGTCAACATGCATATCCTTGCACTGGCCCTCTAAAGTTTACTAAATTTAGAGTAGACAAACCTGACAGTGGTAGTGAGCATGTTCTCATCCAACATCTGCAGTTCACTAATTTTTGGTTTTAAGCTTAAACATGAGGTTGACTATCTCAATATATTATCAAAATGAGTTGTGTCTGTACATGACTTCTGGATAGTATTGGAAAACTGTTAAATCAGTCTGTTGATTATACTATTTGCTACGAATGTGCTATGCCTCATTTTCTGTTGTATATAACAAATTCAATGTTATCATGCAGCAAATTATTTTTATTTTAGGAGGACTTCCAACTTATGTGCTTCAGAAAGCTGCTGCCAAGTCTAAAGAGTTTGAGGCTAGTTATGGTAAAAGCAGAAAGGTGTCTTCTGAAACAAACTCGACCAATGAAAATTGGGTCGACGAGATATCAGCTATCATACAATTGACCAAAGTTGCATTCTTTGTTGTCTTTATTGGTGAAAGGTAAAGTATCATGACGGGTATTTCTGGCCCTGCATGTATAATGATTTGTGCTCTCGTATACTTAATGGAGTTTTCTTTGTCTTTACTTTTCAAGATTAAAAATTATGAATTAAAAACACAATAATGACCTGTTATCTCTTCGGTCTTCGAAGTGTTCAACTTATGTTCCTGTTATTTTTGGACTTGGATTCTGTCGAATGAAATTTGTACTCTGCAGTTTTAATTTTGGTTTGCTCTTTCATGGGTCCATCAATGTTAGTTTTAATCCTTTGTGGATTATGACGGCCAAACTTTTAATCCTTTGTATGGCTTGCTAGATGTTAAAGATATAGCATAGAATTTGGCCTTAGATTCATGTTACCTGCTGCTAAGTAATGGGAAGCTATAGGTAGGCTATTTATTTGTATTATTGTGGTTGTTTCATAAGTTATGTGTTTACCAAGTACCCGTGTTCTTCATGTAAATATGATTGAATTGCTTACAAACCTGATGATAGAGGTAAACTTACTCATTATGATATACTTTTATGTTGAATAGTGCAAAAATTTCCTTCAGGTCAATATTAATATTTGGTAACATTCAGTTATTAATGACTAGCTTGTACAAACAGCAGGAGCAACTTGTTATTGTAGCAGTCTATGGAGGATAATTTGTAAGAGGCTTCAAATTCATCAAGAGGTCCTTCATGAAAGGAGTGTTTGTGCCATGAGTAATTCGTAGTATTTGTGCCATAAAAATAGAATAATCTGTAGGAGAAGAGTCTCTGAGGAAGTAATATCGTTGCTAGTTTGTTATTTGAATAGATATTTAGACTGGCACCTGCTGTTCTATCAAACTAGATCAAAAATTCAATTCAACATTACAAATAACGTGTATTTACAACAAACTCATAATATTATGGGTTAAAACGTCTCCTTCAACTAAAGCAATAGATTGATTTGAATATAAGCAAAAGTTACAAGCATCTCGATTGTCATCATTGGGCCTTAGCTATTGAGATCTCACCCAATCAACACCTAAGGAATCGTTCTCTAGAGATTCATTATTCACTCGAGGCAATTCCAACCTAAAACCTCTAAAAATGGACAAGAAAATTCAAACACCAAAACTGACAGAAGGTGGCTGCTAGTGAAACTAATTGTAACTCTAAGAAAGCTAATAGAGGAAATTTCATTATATCTTTGGGTTGTGTTCATAAGCTTATGAATTTTCATATTTCATTGATTGACGTGATTCGGAGGTTATTTTCCATACTTCCATCATTTTGTATGAATATGTATAAGTTTAAGTATAGTTGTACACTTGTAGCAGAGTTAGAGAGTAACAAACATGGAACAGCTGCTTCACTGTGAAAACAATTAAGAGACGAAGCTAAGTAGGTGCCAGTTCTGTATAAGATAAAATAATGGTAAATGTAACAAATTAAAACAGGAAGCAGTGTCAAGGCAAATTTGTCTGATGTTCAAGCAAACCGAAGGTGATTCAACAATACAATTGGGATTTGGGGCCAACCATTTTGACTTTACCCATATTTAGGTTGAATTTATCATCATTAACCATTTGAATCTATCATTTATCAAAAAAACAAAAAACATTTATTTAAGTTCACACATTCGTTTGTATCTTTGAACTAACAATCTTATTGAAACCACACCTACACGGAAATCTTGAAACACAAAAAAATCTTATAGTACCTACTTTTCCTCAAAAAAAGGGCTGCATGAGTCTTGACTTTTAGTATTAATAATCAGAAAAGTCTCATATCTTAATTTTTCAATGGATTAGTAGAATGGCATCGTCAGAGTCAAATTCACATAAACAATATCTTATATCTAAAACAAGTAGGTCTAAATCCTCATGAATATAACTTTTTTTTGTTATGGAGAGTGCTGCTTGTGATTTTAAATGAGAACAATTTATAATAATTATATTAAATGGTTTAGGTATAGGAGCATCATAATACCTTACAAGATTTTTCTGCTCCACTCTCATTGGAAGAAAAACCAGGTGGTGCCAAAATCGCAAAAATTGACTTCCTAAACCCTAATAGCCAAAATGGGGCACAGAAAGATAGTCATAATTTGGTTGACAATGACGCTTTGAATGAAGGCCCTGAACACGAAGTGAAACAAATCTATGAATGAAGCCACAACATTGTGTTTAGAGATTACAATTTCAATTTCAAGTTGTTTCCTCTTTACCTTCGTTTAAAAGGAAAATGGCGTGTCAAATATAATTTTTGCATCAGCGTGACTCCAAAAGTTAAAATGCTCAGGTTTAACACCCTTCACTTTAACAGCAATAAAATGTAAATCAATTATTATCACAGAATTTGGTTTCCCTTAATCTAGATTCCACTTAACTAGAGCTGTAATAAGTCTGCGAACTGTAAAAATAGTGGATGTTCGTAGGATTTTTTTTTTTTCATTTTTCTTATTATTTTTTTTGTATGTATTAAAAAAGTGGAAAGACACGCAATATTTAGTTAAACGAAACGCCACGGCCCCCAAACGAAAGAAGCTTATTTCAAACCAAATATGGAGTGAAACACATCTATGAATGAAGGTTCTAATGGTGTGTTTCTTTTTCAATGGATTTGAGGGGGAAAGAAAAGAGAAAGAGGAATTGATTGGATTAGGAAAAAAATACGTCCAATTCTGTTTGTAGTATTCAATTTGTTTTTCTTATTTTTTTTTTCAATTAAAAATAAATAGATTCAATTTAGTTTTTTTTTTTCTGATTTGGATTAACGGTATAGGTGGCATCTGATATTAATATCACATGTAAGTGTGTTGTACTTAATTTAATATTTATGTTTCAAATTTTAATTCAATTGACTCCATTTGTACGAATGAAGCAATTTTGTTTGTCTTCAAAATAAGAGTATACTAGTAATTAAATTTAATTAAAATTTTTTTTTCAAATGAAATAAAATAAAACTTAATTTAACACAAAATAAAACTTAATTGAACAAAATTAAATAAAATAAAAGACCAATTAAATATTACATGCAAAAATTGAAACGAAAACATTGGATTAAAGAAAATATAATAAAAAATATTGAAATAAAAAAGTATGAAAGTCACTCAATACGATGAATTTGATAAATTAAAAATTATTACAATTGATAAAAATAAAGATTATTACAAAAACTAGCGTAAACACATGCGCTATCGCGTCTGTGTGTATGCATTTTTTACATATGCGTAATATTATATTAGTAGGTGATAATATTGTAATGCTATTAAGTTAATATATAAACTAAAATTATATTTATTAAGAATAAAGTAAATATATCAGAACAGATGAAATAATAACCATTGATAAATAAAGAAAAAGAGAAGAAGCAGAGATAGTCAATTTTATACAAAACTTGTAAAAGTAACGGTTAATTTTAACAAATTTAATAAATTATTATATTAAAAGGGTAAAATTGGTATTTTGAAATGTTGACACAAAAAAGAGAATCTCCTTTATATGTTGTTCTAGATTGTTTAAAATAAAATATAATTATATTAAAATGGAATATGAGTTATTATTGTTAAAAATAATATGGCTTAAATACCTTTTTGGTCCTCATTTTTGTAGTGTTTGTTGTGGATGATCCTCATTTTGACAGAATGTTTAAAATGTCTCATTTTTACCGAATGTTTAAAATTGTCATCATTTTCGCAATTCGTGTTTTATTTGGTCCTTTTTTGTGACGCCGTTTAAATAAGTAACAGAGGATTGTACAAGTGACACTGTTTGTATTACGTTGCATTGAGGTGTGTTACATGTACTGCACAAGGGGTGGTAATTTAGAAATCATGCAGAACATCACAACAATCCAAGGACAAACAAACCCAAAATAGAATTACGAAAACCCTAACTTACGAGCAAACACAACCCAGACAATCCTAAACCCACTTACTTCGTTGATGATGATTAATTGAAAAATTGAAATGAAAAGCGACTGCAATCCAACGATGAAATGACAAGTATTAGCTGTTTCTCTATAAATCCGAGTTTAAGAAAGACGAAGATGAAGAAATCACATCCAACGATGAAGAGCGCGACTGTAATCCAACTCAAGCCCTAATTGCAAAATTTCTCCCAAATTAAAAAGTTAACGTTAATTAGTCATCTGTATAGTACACATAACACACCAATGCAACGTAATACAAACAATGTTACTTGTACAACAGTGCTCCGTTACTGATTTAAACGGCGTCACAGAAAAGGACCAAATAAAACACAAATTGTGGAAATGAGAACCATTTTAAACATTCGGTCAAAATGAAAACAATTTTAAACATTCGGTCAAAATGAAGACCATTTTAAACATTTTGTCAAAATAAGGACCATCCGCACCAAACACTACGAAAATGAAACGAAAAAGATATTTAAATCAAATAATAATAATAATTGAAATCAACCAATTAAGTTAAAATAATTTGTGGGTAGTTATTTGAAATAAAATACAAAATAAATAAATTTAATTGATTAAATGATTTTAAATGAGATGATATTGTTTAAATTTAATATAAATTAAAATGTGAATAATTTGTTAACAAATTATATCGTTAGAGTAAATAACTAAAACCCTACATGACTAACTAGAAAAGCTAGGACAATATGGTCATTTTGAACCTGATACGCTGGCTTTCTCACATAGTCCTGAATCAACTGTCTAGACGACAAATTCATTTCTCCCGCAACTCTTGCGCATTTGGATCCTCACAAAAACCATGCAACTAACATAAACTTTCATCCCTTCTCAATCAGTATGAACAAACACAGCGTAAATGAAGCCACAACTGTGTTAAGAGATAACAATTTCAACTTCGAATTATTTCTCTCTTTACCCTTCGTTTCCACGTTTCACAATCACATTTAAAAGAAAAACGTGTACGAGTTAGACATGTGAAATGAATGTATAAGAAAATTGTGTCAAAGTATCATTTCACTTATTAATATTAATATGCATTTTTGCATCAGCTTCACTTTAACAGCGACTGTTCTCTATTTTTTTAATTGAATTTGAAAAAGAGCGAAACGATTCCTTATCACAAGATCCATGGTTAGACACTGTGATGTGAGATTTGCCACGTAAAAGAGAGGATTGGAGAGGTTTTAAGTGATGTGTGCAAAAAAATGTGAGTGAAGGTGCAGGAAATCAAATTGGCGCGTACATGTGTTGTGTGATTGCAATAAAAAGTGACAAAGGAGTGTCGTGACAAACGAGTATGTTGGAGAAGATTTTCTAGGTGGGCAAGGTGGATACAAAAACAAATAAGGGTGTGAAAGAAATAATGGATGATGCATGTAGGCTTTTTTCTTTTTTAGAATTTTCTTATATTCTTTGATATATTAAAAAGGTGAAAAGAAAAAAAAAACACAAACTTTAGTTAAACCAGAACGCCACCGCCCCCAATCAAAACAAGCCTTATTTCAAACCAAATTGGATTCATATCACAGAATCCAAGAGGATGTATAGCGCTCTTACCCGTCGCACCCACCCAGACATGAGTTCTACAAAATTAAGAAAACAATGTTCTACATGGATTTGAATCTAGCACAAAAAATCCAAAAAAGAAAAGAAAACAAGCCGCTTCATGAAACAATTTCGCCTTTCCCACGCTCTCCTTTGGTCATCACAACGAACTTAGTACCTGTAGTGAGCAGGCTTGTATGGACCCTCAACAGGCACACTGATGTAATCAGCCTGATCCTTGCTAAGCTTGGTGAGCTTAGCTCCAAGTTTGCCAAGGTGAAGTGCGGCAACCTTCTCATCAAGGTGCTTGGGCAAAACATAAACCTTCTTCTCATACTTCCCACTGTTCTTCTCCTTCCACAACTCAAGCTGAGCAATGACCTGGTTGGTGAAGGAGCAGGACATCACAAAACTGGGGTGTCCTGTAGCACATCCCAAGTTCATCAAACGACCCTCGGCCAAGACAATGATGCCGGTGTTCGTCTCAGGGAAGACCCACCTGTCGGTCTGGGGCTTGATGGTGATGCGCTTCACACCGGGGTAGTTCTCCAGACCCAGCATGTCAATCTCATTGTCAAAGTGACCAATGTTGCAAACAATGGCATTGTTCTTCATTTTCTTCATGTGGTCAACCATGATGATGTCCTTGTTACCGGTGGTGGTAACAAAGATATCAGCCTCAGATACAACATCCTCCAAGGTCAAAACCTGAAGGCCTTCCATGAGAGCCTGGAGGGCACAGATGGGATCAATCTCAGTCACAATTACACGAGCACCAGCTTGCTTCAATGCTGCAGCACAACCCTTTCCGACATCACCGTATCCAGCCACCACAGCCACCTTCCCGGCAATCATAACATCAGTAGCCCTCATCAGACCATCGGGCAGAGAATGACGGCACCCATACAAGTTGTCAAACTGTCACAAACCACAGATCAAAAGGTTAAACAAACAATAACAGCAAAAGCCAATTACCATGAACAACAAAATCAATGACCACCCTCTTGCTTTCAAAAACCATACAAACAACTGATAAAATGCAGTTAAGTTGGGTGAACAGTTCAAAATTTGATTCGGATTTTGAAATGATACAACATACAATTTGATTCAAAAGACAGTCAACAGTAAAATTCTGTTCACCTAAGTTACCTAGAGCTACTTCAAATCAATTCCTTGATGTAATTTCAGATTAACACCAATCCAAACTTCTTTCAGAACATTAGTCAAACAGTTAACAGATTCAAAAGTTCATTTCACCAATGCCACAAATCCCACTAAAACCGACAGATCTGAATCGAGCTCAACATTAGTTAATCAGTTAACAGATTCAAGAATCCATTTCACCAATGCCACAAATCCCTTAAAACATACAGATCCGAATCGAGCTCAGCGTATAAACACTCAAAAAGTAACAGATCTGGAAAAAAAATATCTAGAAGCAACCAAAAATACCTTGCTTTTGGTGACAGAGTCATTGACATTGATAGCAGGGAACAGAAGAGTTCCATTGGCCTGCATCTGATACAGCCTCTTCACACCAGTGGTGGTCTCCTCAGAAACCCCAACGAGACGCTCCTTCATCTTGCGGTACCTGGAGGGGTCGGTCTTCAACCCATCTCTGATGATGGTAAGCACGATCTGGAACTCAGCGTTGTCAGTGGAAGCGGGGTCGGGGAGCTCGCCGGTTTTCTCATAGAGCTCCTCGGCCTTGACACCCTCGTGGATGAGGAGGGTGGCGTCACCGCCGTCGTCGACGATGAGGTCAGGACCGCCGCCGGGGCCCCAGTCAAGGGCGCGCTCGGTGCACCACCAGTACTCCTGGAGGGTCTCGCCCTTCCAGGCGAAGACAGCAGCGCTGTCGCGGGCGATGGCGGCGGCGGCGTGGTCCTGGGTGGAGAAGATGTTGCAGGAGCACCAGCGGACCTCAGCGCCGAGGGCGGTGAGGGTCTCAATGAGCACGGCGGTCTGGATGGTCATGTGGAGGGAGCCGGTGATGCGGGCCCCCTTGAAGGGCTGCGATGGGCCGAACTCAGCCCGGCAGGCCATGAGGCCCGGCATCTCGACCTCCGCGAGATCGAGCTCGAGGCGCCCGAAGTCGGCCTGAGAAAGGTCCTTGACCTTGTACTCGCGGCCGCTTGTGGTTTTCTCCACCAATAGAGACATGGTTGCGCAGCAGCGAGAGAGAGAGAAAGAAAGAAGAGTGAGTGGGGTTTAGAGAGAATGAGGCAGTGAGTGACGAATTGGAGACCCAGTAGTGTGGGTATAAATAAGGGTGGAGAGAGGGAGTTGGTGAGTGGACTACCAGATCTGCTTTTTTTTCTTGCTTCTTACTTCCTCCTATGCCTAACTTAGGTTAATCTTTCAACCTGTTCCTTTTCTTTCACCCTCATTCTCCATTTTTCTTTTTTATTATTTATATTTTATTTTACATACATTATGGAAACTGAATTTATTTATATATTTGTCGCGTCTCCCTAATTGTATCAGAGGTTAATCCATTTTTTACACCCTTCATTTTATTATTCTCACCTCCGTGTTTCAATTATAGCCCAACATATTTAATAATTACACTCACACATCCATTTTTAATTTTTATATATATTTTTTTATTTTTTTAAGAATGCCCATTGCATCTTGTGTTAACACAATCTCTACAAAGTTGCAATATCACAACACCACTCCATTTACATCCATAATGGTTTCATCAGTTTTTTAATTCTTCGGATGATCTCCACCGACACTGAAGAATAACCTTAAAAAGTTGGGCAACACCTTCCACGCCTCTGGTACAAGAGTCTCTTTTCTTCTTCCCTCACACTCTCACCTACCTTCAACACTCTCCATCACAAGAAACCCATCCACACAGTTTTCATCTTTCTTCAACATTTTTTCTTCAATTGATGAGGATAATGGCAGGTCTGAATATTTTTCTTCATCTCCATTTTTTCTTCTTCACCCTTCACCACGCAGAACCCGACAACACGCTTCTTCTACTCTAAATTCTCTGCCCCTCAATAATTAATTCACTTTTCATAATATAATATTATATATATACACACACAAAGATACCAAAATACCTTATTATAATTTTTATCAATTCTTTCAGGATTCAATTAGATGACGTTTTCAAAGCTTTTCGATAAATTGAAAGTTCATTTCATACACATATTTTTCAAAGTGTATACTTTTCAAAATGTACTAAAATATAAATAGTTTTATCACTTTGTTATTGCTAATGCACAAAATATCTGAAATCCAACGAAAGGGAATGTGGTTAAGTGTTGGTTTTAACAGATAGGTTTTCTTATGTTATGTTTTTTATTGGATTGATGGGAAAAAACAAAATAAATTTATAGTATTTCAAGGAAATAAATATTACTTTATAAATTAATTTTGTAATGATAAATTACCTTTTTTTTTCATTCTTATTCTTTTCTCAATTAGAAAAAACTTAGAAAGAAAAGAAAAACGATTAGTTATAAGTTACTTTCTTGTAAGAGTAAGAGAACGTTATTTTCTCTTTTGTCCCTTTTCAATATTTGATGTTGGTTGCAAAATTGTTTGGTTGGATTAGTTCATCCAAGTCAATCACATATAATAAAAGGTAGACTACAGATTTTAAAATTCAAGTTTGTCAAATTTCAACTCAGAAGTATATGGTAGATGTCAATTCTCAATTTATTGTTCTTGTTTTATTTTATATCAATTTTCAATGGTCCGGGATTTGCTTCTTATTTTTTTTATTAAAGTTGTACTACGTGTTAAAAATTAAATTATTTATTTATTTCTACATGAATGAGTGAATCTTTATTTTAAAAATATATAGTAAATTTTTATAATAAATAAATTATTGACTGATTTGATTCACGACGACACAACGATCGAGAAAGAATATTTTGTAAGGCATCAGCTATTTTCCTTACGTGAAAAACATTGCTAATTTATAAGTTGGTGCTAAACTCCCAACTTTGCATGCCATATAAGTTCAGTAATTGATTGATAATTTAAAATTAATAAATAAATAAATAATGTAATTTTCTTTAGGATTATTCTCAAAACTGACTCTGGCAGCAACGCATATTTTGCAGTTTTTGATTGTTTCATAGGAGAAAAAAGGAACACATTGAATAATAAGATTTGCATTATAAAGGAATCAAAAATTTATACTCCACCATCATTTAGAAACTAAGTTATTTTGTTAGTTAAGATCTAAATAACTAATTTTTAATAACCAATTTTTTTTAATATTCAAGATCATATTATTTAATTTTAAAAATTAATTTAGTGATTAATTATAATTTTGTTATTTAAAATAGTAACTAATTTAGTAACCAATCATTTTTAATTTTATAGATAAATATCTAAATTAATTACTATAATTACTAATTATTATTGGTCAATATTTAAAAGTATTTTTGTTTGTAATCTAAAATAATTAGCTTTATTTTAATAAAAATAACAATTAAAAATTGTTTAATATAAAAAATTACAACAATATCTTATATTTGGAGACCGAAGAAGAGTAGTGTAATAAAATCTGTATTATTCTCTTATTCACTCCACTTGAAATGAAAGTGTAGCCGAAGTACACTATACGGGCCTCTGCTGGCATTTTTGGGTCCAAGATTTCTGTCCTCTTGTTATGTTATGGCTTAAAGAGCGCTTCTTCCTGCACTCTACGTTCTTCTCACTGCACCTCCAAACTTTTTGTTTTTCCTATTTTACCCTCTCAATATCAAAATATGAGAAAGCAGCACATTTTGGGGCCTCGCTCAATACAATTTTATTTTTTTCTGATTACAAAAACAAAAATCTATAACCAACATTTCCCACCCAGATATGCAGAACTTAGCATCAAATATATTTTTGGAAGGGAACAGAGTAAATCAATTAAGATTAAATATAACTTTTATATAAATATTATAATTTTTTTATTAAAATTAATATATTTAAGAAGATTAATTTAAATTTATATTTCACGTTGACATTCAAACTCACTCGCAACATGATTCTGTCCTGTGTTGTTTTCTTGTTCTGGTCATTGCAGTTTCCTATTAAAATGGTCAATTTGAAGTAGCCATCTTTACGCCGGGTCGTTCTTCTTTATTCCGTCGCACATCCTATATCACGGTAAACCTTTGTACAAAAGTCACGATTTTGTTTCAACTATTCTTGTTGGACGCCACATTCTATATCTCATGGTCGTAAAAAGGGTTCGACATGTGTGCTGCACTTATGCATGAAATGTTCTTGGTATAGTTTTGGAATAGAAGCTGTCATTGGAGGATCGCCATTTACCATTCATTGAAGACAAATTTGTTTCCTACTCTCAGATCCCAAGCACCGGTAGACCAGTGGATCAACCATCGATGTAGGTTATAGTTTGGAAAAACAAAAATTAATTGTTTTGCTTAGCTACAAATCTCGTAAGACAGTTATATGGTGTAAAAGTAAAAAGTAAAACCACTTTTCACATCGAGGAAAACAATGACATGATGCATCATTATTGATACTATACCAATTTTTACACGACATATATATTCAACCTTAAATTTACAAAAAATAATCAATAACCATGATGATCTTCGCCACCTGTTTCGTTTATGTTGAGGTCTTAGAAGTGAAGATGGAGTCTCTTGTGTCTCTTTTCTTGAGCTTGAGCACCTTTGACCAAAACCCATCTTTCTTCCTTCCACTCACATCCCTCTCTCTCCCTCTGCTCTTCGACCCAAACGCATGCGACTTGCTCTTCTTCAAATTCAAGCCCTGCGCGCTCGAACCAGATTCCGCCGCCACCAGCGAAGCGTTTCGCCGGAACCGTGGTTTACGGTGGCCACCACCGCGACCCGAAGAAAAAGATTGATGAGGAGAAGCAGGCGATTGTGGAGAAAAACAAAGAGGGTCAATAATAGGGTTGGTGCTGTATAACTGCGACAGTTTTTCCCTCAAACAAGAGGAACAAACACCAGGTGATTGCTTATCGTGTGGGTGCTCCTTGCACCCTCCTCTTGTTCTTTCAAACACCATTTCGCAACGTTTCATCATTTTCCTCTCCCCTCCGATTTGTTGAAACCTACATTACGTGCTTCTGCGTGGCATTATTTATATGGGAAATTCAGTGGTCAAAGATCCAATGTATAGTATTCCATACCTAATAATAACACGTGCACGACCACGAAAGTTCCTGCTTTCTCTTAAATATTATTCTTAGCAATAGCATTCTTGTTTTTGGTAAACCAATAAGGTCAAAGGAAAATTATTGTTGTCCGTATTAAAAATTTGAAGCTGTTGGTATTAAGCATTGTTTACGTGAGAACGAGATTGTTTTGTTTGACTGTGTTCAATGTAATTCATCTTCTCAATGTGTCCAATGGGCAACTGAAAAGGACTTGCAAACAGACAAAGATGGTCCCTATGAACAATTCAGACCTTAATATTTGTTACTTAACAATTAGTTCACCACATACAAACTATAAACAATAATTACACGCACTACCATTACAAAACAATAAATTCTTATTATCTGATTATTAATTCAAACAATAAATTCTTAACAAAACATGTTTTTCTCCTTTTTGACGAATTCATTATTCAAACTTCCTGCAATGTGTGACATAGATGACAGCCCCCGCAGATGATTGCGCAGACAAATATTTTTTTCAAAACCATCACAAAGTGACCTCGTTCTTAGTAATTACATGCTTAGATGAAATGGTGAAAGTAATATATATTGGTGATATCATAATGATCTAAGGAAAAAGTTAACACTAATAAATATATCTTTTCCAATCGGTTTTGATTAAGTTATATTATTTAACAAACTTGATTTAAATAAAATTGCAATTATTGTTAAAAGAGTACTAACCAAAATTTATAGTATTCTATTTGAGATTTTTTAAATATATATTTTAATAGAGATGTCACAGTATATATTTTCTAATCTGTAAAAGTAAGGGATAATCTCACTAAAACATTCTACCAATTATTGACTAAGCTCTTAATTTTATGATGAGTTAATTGAACTTATAATAGAAACTAAATTAATTTAAAATACTAATTGTAATATATATATATATATATATATATTATTTATATTATCTATATCATATAAAGATAATTCTTCTTTTCTATCCTTTAAATAATTACTTTTTTAAATTAAAGTAATTATTTTGTCAATTTTATCTTTAAGTGATCACTTTTTAAAATTGATATTTTTTTTATCTGATTATTTTTTAAAAATTAACTATTTTTTATAATTAAAATATTTGTTTAAAATAAAATTGTAAAAATTATTTATATTTTTTTATAATGATAGAATAATAATTTTATTACCTTATGTTATTATAGAAAAGGTTGACACACTAACATATATGATTTCACAAGTATTTATACTATTATAAGATTATTGATTTTTGAGTACATTTTCCAAACGTATCGTTCAAATATTTTTTTTATCAATTTTATTATTGAAGTGATTTTTTTAATTTATTTTTCTTTTAATTTGACCTATATTTATATTTAAATGGGATTTGTTTTTCTTGTATATATATTTAATCTAAATTAATTTAATTAGTTGACTTTTTATTATTTTATTAATTAATTTTTTATATTCATATAATTTATTTACAATAAAAGATTATACAAATTATTTATTTTTATAATTATTTTCAATAAAATTTATTTTTATAATTTAATACGTCATTGTTAAAATAAGATAAAGTGGACATACCATAACAAATTAAATAATTTTAGTTCGGATTAATTGGAAAATTTGAGGTAGTCGATATATATATATATATATATATATATATATATATATATATATATATATAAAATTATTTATATTATATATTTTTTTTTTTATATATATTTTATATAT
>Ga0099822_1002906_pt1 | contig 21694 bp, 14 predicted proteins | sample CowpeawhiteBW_FD_76839 | JGI IMG/M metagenome (GOLD analysis project Ga0099822, IMG submission 76839) | Root nodule microbial communities of legume samples collected from California USA - Cow pea white BW | ecosystem: Host-associated > Plants > Roots > Nodule | place: USA: California | collected... | reverse complement strand
TATTTAAATATATTTATAAAAAAAAAATGGACAATTTGTTTTTAATTCAAAACCTTAAGGAATAAACAAATTATTTAACATATAGTTAAACAATATATTTTTTTAAAAAAAATTAAAAAAAAAAAAAATATATATATATATATATTTTTTTTTTTTTTAAATGTTATCTTTATTCTAATAAAGTTTTGATCACAATTCATCTATATCTCACATCATTATTACAAGTTTCAAGATAATTATTACCTTGATCTAACCTAAGTAATGATGGGATCATAGTAAATGAAAATTACATGATATAATTATTTATATATATAGTTTATCTTGACCTAACTATTTCTCCTTTCATGGCAAGAGACAAGACTGGGAGATTGGCTTCATTCTCCACATGAACACCAGGCATTATCACGGCCCTACTTCCCACAAACCCATCTTCACCAATTTTGATTCCACCAAACTTCACCATTCCACCTTCATCACCTTCATATATGTGTCCAAATAGCAATGCTTCTCTTCCCACACTCCCTCCTCTCTCAATCTTCACCATTTCTGGGTTCAACAAAGCCCCCATGCTGTCAACGTAAACATCACCATCCATGTCTATCTCTGCACCCATCAACCTCATCCACAACACAAACAAAAACGACCCACTTCCTATGTCCATGAAGTACTCCCCAACCAACGTTCTAATGGCTTGCCACGTGCTATCCATGGTCACCCTTTTGCTCCACAAGGCTACTCTCTCACCCTCTCTCTTCCTTCCCACCAGAACCCATTTCGCCACAACACATGCCAGAGCGCCCATAACACCCGAGAGAATCCAAAACAAAGGAAACAACCATTGCACCGAGACTTTCTCAGCGTTCTTCATGTTCATCACAAAGTTCAAAGGGGAAAAAACAGACAAACCCACCACCGTGTAAGGTAAAACTGCTTGTAGCAACGGTTGGGTGAAAACCGCCGAGAATGTCTGGTACCAGGTTCTTGTTAAGGTTAAGGTTGTCACCACTTTTGTCTCCTTTTTGGGCTTTGATGTTGCTACAGATGCTGCGACAGGACAGCAGGACAAGTCTACCTTAACGCTAGATTGTTCTACGAGGTTTCTCCAAGAGACTGGGAGTGGCAGTCCATTACGCACGTGCTGGCAAATTTCGTAGATCAATGAGCGGCCATGATCGATTGAGGCACTTTGGGTGTTGGAAGTGGCAGGGATCACATCCAACTCGTGGCTTTTGAGATAGGGGTTAAATTCAAGCCTGTCTGATTCTTCCCTTGAGAGATTCTCATTGATGTTTATCTCTCCAACATCAAGGTAAGGGAACTCACTCTCATTCCATGGTTTGGTGCAGTCTAGTGCAATGTCACGTGTTGCTTCATCTTCCGGCACTGCTCGGAGTTGCACTTGGAAGACATAGCGAACTCCACCGGGGGAACTCACGCGCCGTTGAAAATCTTCAGCAAGGAAAAGTAACGGACGTGTATCATTTTCATCCCTTGGGATTGCACCTGTTTCGGGTGGAAGAATCCCAGTTGGTTTTACCTTACCTGTGTCCTCACCAATGCTTGTGTCAATAGGCCTTATCTTAAACTTCACGTACATTTCTTGTCCATCAGTGAAGCGCATGAGCCTGCAAATGTTTGAGTAGTAATGCAATTCAGCATATGAGTGAGCATGTCTGAGTGAATTCCACACTGCGTCACGAACATGTGGGGTACGCTTCACAAGTTCCTCTCTCGCAGCAAGTCCACACACAAGCCAGCTTGCAAAATCAGCAATAGTGCGAGCATAAAACGCATTGCCAGTTTTTAGTGTCAGGTCAATGAGGGGGACATGGTTAGAATCGGGTGCATCAGAAAGAATCCTCAAAGATGCACCACGTGCATCGATCCTAGCATCATCATCAGCACTCAAGCTATTACTGTGTCTTACCATGACGGGGTAGCTTTTACCAGGTTGAAAAACCTTGTGCAGTGGAATGCCATCAAGTTTTTCATAGATTTTCAAGTGCCCCTTTCCGCTGACACCAATGCGGTGGAAGTATCTTGCTTTGACATTGATAGTTGTTGCAGCTAAATTTGCAGCCATATTTGCAACCACTTTCTTGTATTCCGTGTTCATCTCCTCTATCCGTTCATCTAAAGAGTTTGAAGAGTTCCTGATTGCAACTCGGGTTTGAGATCCAATATACACGCTACCCTCATGGAGTATGGAATTCATTGGAGCAACTGAAAGAGCACCAAGAATGACATTCTTTTCTACAACAGAGCCTGGGAGGATCAGGCTTTGACTTCCCATTACTGAATTTTCCTGAACCTCTATTTTTCCACAAGCATATCCGTTTGAATAGTAGAAACCGGTGATTATCTTGCTAAAATCACCAAGATGGACTCCATCACCTATTGACATTAACTCGGGGTTTGATACTGGGTTGATGGCTCTAATGGAACAGTGCTTGCCAATTTTTGCACCCAAAAGGCGTAAATATATGCAGAAGGCTTCTGTTCCCGAGAGAAGCTTGGCAAATCTTTGGTGGCAGGAAATGGTCAATTGATGTCTGAGCCAGGTTTTAAAATGGCTTTGGTTTTGACTGAATTTGAGCAAACGGGTCAAGGCGCAGGTGAGAGAGGTGAGTATGAGACCATGAAGCAAGTACGCGCAGGAAAACGAAATGGTAAAGAAAATAGGATTTGATGGGATATCAGAAAACATGGTGGCATATGCAACAATGGTAAATGGGACCCAATGGAATGCCCCACATAAGCAAACAAATGAAAAGTGTTGGAATGATGCAGGTATCTGGAAGAACCATATGTACAGAATGTAAGCAATGGCTGCAGCAAAGGAGCTGAGAAAGCCAGTGAGATAGATCCCCAGAAAATGGTACATGGCATTAGATTGAGTTTTGCTGGTTGTAACTAGCAACACCGCATTCTGAAATCAAAAGAAAAAATATAAGACCCTAGTTATTAGTTCAAGCTTAAATATTCATAAGTATTAGAACTGTAGCAATAGAACAATCAATGGAGGCTAAAATTTAAATAAACCACATTTCCTCCCTCAAAGTAAGTTTCAGTTATTTCAGCAATTTGCATGTACTGACCTCTTTAACGTTATTAAGCTTAGCAGGTTTGGGTACATGTTGTCCTCCTTCAATCTTTTGCAAGGGTTCTACTTCAGATCCTTCTTTAATCACACTTCCTCTCTGAATGGTAGAATAAGGCCCAATTGAAGAATTTTTACCTATCCTAATAGGGAGGAGACTTAGAATTCCATTCTTCACCTCATGGCTTTGAATCAAAACCCCCTCAGCAATGGAAACTTCATCTCCAATTGAAACCAGAGAAGGGTCTGTGATATCAACTGTGTCCAGCAAAACTAAGGATCCAATTCTTGCACCAAGCATCTCAAACCAGTATTTCAGAAACACTGTTCCTCTGAGGTGTGTTGCCAAAACTTTTGAAGAAATTTCCTGAGTTTTATACAGCGCCCACCACTTTACAAAATCCATGGAATAGATGGATATTTCGGGTGTCAGGGCATAGTTTGGCCTCAAGAAAGAGTTCCCCAAAAGTGAAATGCAAATGCAAGTAGAAACCATGCAAAGGATCCAAGAAAGAGGTGCCAAAGTCAAGGAAAGCAAATAGTTTGACCAAGGCATTCCATATACCGATTCACTGGCATTTGGTATGAAACTTTGAAAAGCAGTGATGGATAGATAAGCAGGAGAAAACAGCATGATAGAAACATAAATTAGTGCTAGGAGTTGAAGTAAACGGATACCCCATTGGCGAGACCTGGACACATCCACAACAATTTCAGTAGTGTCAATTTCAGCAACTGGAGCATGGGAATTGCTCATAAGTTCAGGTTGAGACTTTAACATAAGATTCTCGGAGAAGTTAGCCAATTCTTGAATGCATGATGCAGTGAAGACATCTATAGCTGCAACTGGCACACCCAGGAAATCTGAGAGTTTTTGAGTTGCTTTAACCACTCCAATTGAATCAATTCCGTATGCAGACATGTTTTCAGTGACTAAGATATCTTTGACTGGGATTCCAGAGTGCTCAGAAACAAGCCTTTTCAAGTGTTCCACAATTTCCTTGTTACTGATTCTTGGAATAGGCAGAGGATTACTACTTCTCACCAGCTGGGCCCGGGGTGTTCTTCCTTCTGTGCATGTTCCTGTAGTAAATGATCTTAACAGTGATTTCCTTGTCTGAATAGGTTGAGGCACCAAATTCAGTGTATCATCCGCAAACTGTTTGAGACATTCAAATCTCTTGATTTTTCCTGATGTTGTTTTGCTGATGGTTCTTGGCTTGATCAGCTTGACAGAAGCAACACTTACTCCATGTTCTTCTGCCACACGAGTCTGAATATGCTCAATCACATCTTTGCTCACCGCTTTAGCATCCCTTACTTCAGCAACCACAACCAAGCCAACTTGGTCAGATCCATCAGGCAGGGTAATCCCCTTTGCTGATAGAACCTCCTCAGGGACACCAATGACTGCACAACACCCAGGACGAAGAAATTCAGATGAACTCTCCACTGTTTTCTCAACATCTGCAGAGTAGATGTTTCTTCCAGCCACAATGATAAGATCCTTGATTCTCCCTGTGATGAATAGCTTCCCATCAATTATTCTTCCCAAGTCTCCAGTTCTTGTGTAGTTTCGTCCAGGATGATTCTGAAGCTCATTTCTAAAAGTTTTCTGACTCAGTTCTTCCTTTCCCCAGTATCCTATTCCAGCACTTGGACTACTTATCCAGATTTCTCCTTCCTTTCCGTCTTCTCGAAGCTCTTCACCATTCTCTGGATCAACTATTCTAATGTCAATATCTGCATCACCAGGGTGAATGTATCCACAAGAAACTCTTCCCTGCCAGTCAACAAGAATAGGATACCCTTCACCAAATGCACAACTGACAAACACACAATTTTCTGCCAAGCCATATCCTGGAGCCATCACCTTCTGAGATAAACCAAAAGAAGCAGTTAAATCAAGAAACCTTTTCAGGGTCTTCTGCCTCACTGGCTCAGCGGCAATCATGAGAAAAATCATGGATGAAAGGTTTAAATTCTGAAGCTTGTCTTTTTCAGACTCTAACCTTCGAACCACCAACTCAAAAGCAAAGTTGGGGCCAGCACTGTGAGTTGCTTGATACTTGCTCATGGTTTCAAGCCACAAGAGTGGTTTCTTAATAAATGTTATCGGTGAGAAAAGCACAGCAGATCCACCACTAACAAGAGCGGTGAAAAGTCCTCCAATCAGCCCCATGTCATGATACTGAGGAAGCCAACTCACTAGCATGGTCCTTGAGGTGCTCTTGTATATACTTTTCATCAACTTCACATTGTGAATAAGCCCTCCATGTGTTATCATGACTCCTTTAGCATCACCAGTTGAACCTGAGGTAAACTGCAAGAAACATATATCACCAGGCTTGGATTCACATTGATCCTCACCAGCATCTCCCAAAGCCAAATTTCTTGAGTTATTATTGACCCATGTGTCAGTGTGCAGCCAAGGAAGTTTAGGCCATTGAGCTGAGGATTTCCCAATCTTTCCAGTTAATGAGATCATACTTTTCACTAGACCTACACGTACTGCTGAATGATAAGCCACTGTTGATAAAATCGCCACTATGCCACATGACTTGGCAATGTTCTCAATTTTTAGAAGTGCTTGTCCACCTCTTTGCATGGGGTCCGGGGGAAGAACTGGGACTGGTAAAACTTTTGCTCTTAAACATCCAAAGAAGGCATCAATGAAATCTAGGCCAGGAACATAAACTAGGAGAACCCTGTCACCAGGCTTGATCACTGGCTTTTCACTTGTTAAGAGCTTATGTGCAATACAAGAAGCATTCAAGTGTTGTTCTCTATATGTTCTCTTGCCACCCACTGTTCCTCCTTCATTTATCCAAGTGTAAAGAGTTCTGTTTTCAGTGACTGGATCAGTTCCCCAATGCTTTAAATAGCTATTCAAAGTTGGCAAATCGGGAAATTGCACCCCAGGCAATTCACCTAGTTCTTTAGGCTCCTTTTTCTGGAACTCAGTTTGCAAGGGAAACAAACTCTGCAGAAGACACTTCTAGTAAGTGCAGTTCTATACATGACTAATCAAAGTATGTAAAGTCTAGATTATTCAAATCAGTGAATGACTAGTAATAATTGCTATATTACCTTAGTGTAAGAAAACTCTGGCAAATCACTGCTATTTGAAAATTTCTTGCAGATCAAAGCCATGGCATAAGATGAATTTCTCTCTGTAAGCTCAAAAGCCATAAGCCCACCGACATAATAAGTATTCCTTGAACCTTGAAGCTCAGACTCCAACTTTTCATAGAATCCGTTTCTCATATCTGCACTTGAAACTTCAAGATTTAGAATTCTTGCTTGAAAGGGGAAGCTGAATTTTGAAAACTACTGAAAAAAAAAATACCTTGGCTGCTGACATGAGGAAAGTACTTAAAACGACGTTGAAGAATGAAATTCTCAACTTCTCCCCCCATGGATTTTATTGATTTGATTGCAAGATCAGTGACCGTTTGACCCTTAATATCAGCAGAGTTGCCATAGGACCAGAACAAGAATATGTTACTGTCTGCATAAAACTTCTGCATGGCAACTGGATTTCCAATTGTGCTAGGATCTTCCATATATTCTCTAAAATAGTAAAATCCAACAGGCATATGTTCCATTCCCTTTATCTTTAAAACAGTTGTGTAGTAGTCATTTGTTTCAACTTTGCTGAACAAATCTTTTTCAAGTTCACTCACATCCATGACTTCTGATTCACACTCTGCCACAAGAAAAAGATTTGATTTTGACATACTGTTGGTATAAAGATTTTTACAGAACAACCTATCTTAGATATAAATTTTAAAGTGATAAATGTACATACCTAAGTTTGTTGAAGGCACTGATCTATAAGTTCTTCCATATTTTAGTGGGAAGTTACCCGAGATTATGATCTTATCAAATTCCATAGTTTCAATTTCATTCGAGCACTTGATATTAACGGTCACACTGTCAGAGTTCCTCTTGATTGTGAGCACTTCAGTGTTACAGTGAAGTTTTATAGGAAGTGATTCAGCAATCCTCTGCCAAAGACTCGTATATCCACCTTTAAATCGTCGAATTTTTCCAGCCATGGAAGTTCTGGTAAATTCATGAAGGTAGGCATAAGGCATATCTTGAACAAACCCGTATCCTGAAGCAGTGTAACCATAAGCCACGGATTTAGGGATAGATTTAAGTCCATGTTGCTCAAGATATTCTGGAGCTAAGTCTGAAGCAACTTCACTGACAGCATGAACCCCTAAACGACCCGAATGCTTCACCTTTTCCTGTCAGTAGCAACAGTAGAGTTAACATCATTCAACTTACAAGTTTCAATTTTGAAGTTCTAGGAACTAAGGATTTTTCTGTGTGTCTATGAAAGAAAAGTAGTAGAGACTAACTTGGATTGCTAATGTAAGTGACATGACAGATACATAATCATCAGCAACTTTGATATCTTGGTATTTTCCTGAGGAACTGTCAATAACAGCAAGCTTGTGGGAATCCATTTCTTCTAGTGGAGAACCTGTTTCTTTTGCCAAGTGAAAGATGATTGGAGCACTGCTTGCAGCCAGAACTTGGCCACCTAGATCATAAACTCTTCCTGTGTAGAACACATACAATTAAAATCCACAGTCAATTGGATTAACCAGAGAATGGTATTTGGATATAGAATACCTTCAATTTCTACAGACTCACACATGCCCCCAACTGCATGATGTTTCTCTAAGACAGTGACATTATTATATCCAAGCCTGATCAATGCATAAGCAGCTGATAAGCCACTTGGACCAGCACCCACTATTCCAATTTTGGTGTTTACTGGCATGGAAGGATGAAGCTTGGAGAATTGATCCTCTACTGATTTTTCTGGATCCATCTCAGAATCCTGCAATCAGTGAAAGTTGTGAGATCAATTGACAACTTTGTCTTCAACTTCACTTGCTTCAGTTTTAATCCATATACATACATCATTCTCCAATCTCACAGTACACAAGTGAATGTCATGATCATGCTCAAAAGTTTTCTCTTCTGATAGTGTTGTTAGAACTTAACGTACAATCATAAAGAATCAGAAAACAGTTTTTTTTTTTCTAAACAAATTAACAAGGTGTTTTGTTTCCTTAAGGGAAGAAAGTTGCCAAATTTAGAAAAGACCACTTCACGAGTTTGACTTGCTCTTCGATATTTAAGAAATTGCAGCAATGTTTTTAGAGAAGTTAACCAACACATACCTTAACAGAAGCAATTTCTCTTGAAGAGGACTTCTCAGTCAGCTTGGACCATTATTGCAAGCACCTCTTGATGTGACTGCAATGTCATTGTAAGCATAAACTCGTAAATTTGAAGTGCACAGCACAAGCAACACAGATGAAAGTGGTAGGAAAATTTCAGACAGATTCCGAGACAAAAGAGGAGACATGCTGAGATACTGATATGGCAGTTCATGGCCATGATGAGTGAAAAAAAGGGTTATAAGCAAGACTGAAGAGAAGAAAAGTAGTTATTGTAGTTACCTCAGTGACTATGGAGCACGTTAAGTTTTTCTGTAGTGCATGATGCCAAATGGCATGTGTGGAAAAATGAAGAGTTATTTGAAGTTGAGTTGGATACTGTTTTGATGCTTGGAATGAATTGAGGTGAGGTCATTGCATTGCTTTGCATTGCAGTAATATATAAAAAAAGAATGATTCAAAACTCCAAAAGTACTCCTAAGAGTAGCGACAAGTTGATACTGTTGTTCAACCGGTCTTCGATATCTACGAGAGTTTCACTTTCTTTCCAACACATCAAATCTTAAACATTGCATTTGGAGATCCAAATATTCCCTTTGTGGAATCCGTGATACTCAATTTTACCTCAATCTTGTCATAGATAATAACTAATGTTGTTTAATCTTAATCTTCTTTGATGCTTGGTTAAATTAACTTAATGTTTTTATAACTTCAAAGTTTTTGGTATATGCTTGTAATTGAGATTTATCTTGAAGGATATCCTTCATGAACTAGGATTTTGGCTTAGACCAATTCTATTGAAAAGTGATTCTTAATTCTGGTATATACTATATCCCTGGATTATTTTAAATTTTATGATATTTTTCAAACAATTTATTAGTTAATTGGTTGGTATAACTTAATGTTTGATGTCGTATTTATGTTATTAATTAAGGAATTCAAATACAGGTTGACTGAACTTTATTATTAAGAGATTTGAACAAAACTATTAATGCAAAATCTTAGTGAACTTTTCTATGGAAAAAAAATTCTAAGCACCTCGGAACCATAGCCAGGATGTTTATATTTGGTTTCAAATTTCAACACAATCTTCTTTTACCCTATCTTTGTTACAAAAGAATAAAATAAAGAATATTCGAGAATTTTTTTCATTGTTTCCCAATTATCTTTTCCCATCACTTAGTAGATTATTTAAAAATGATTTTATTACTAATTAATTTGTCGTTAATGTACGTGAGCTTTAGTAGTGTACAAATCAATTTTTATACTTTCAATAAGAATATGAATTTTAAGCTAATTAATATAAAACTCAATAATATACTTAATATCATTTTAGTTATGAATTGATGATACGTAACATATAACATATTTGTATTTTACGTTATAAATTAACTTTGATTCTTGTGATTTTTCCTAAGCATATGTTTGCACACTAGAAAAGAAACATTGAATTTGACATTCTTTTTTTTTCGGAAATTAATATTTTAAAGACATATAATATAGAAATACATGTTTGTTTAAAAACGAAAAGAAAACATATACCAAATATGCTATTTTACTCACACTTTGGCATTTTTTTTTCATTGTTCGTAGGAAAGTATGAAATAATGGAAATTCAAGGTTAATTAATAGTGATTCGGTTTGAATCTTATCACATATGGAATGATACATAGTGTTCTTACCTGAATTTTGTCCATAGTAAAGCATTGTTAAAAACTTCAAGAACTAGTTAAGATAAAAAATGATTGGTTAAAATCAAGAAATTGCTTGACAAGTATTGAAAGGAATTAAATAAATAAATAAATAAATGTAAAGGCTAACATTTATCTTTTGTGTTTTATTTCATTCAATCATTTGTCTTTTAAAAATTTAACTCAATTATTTATATTTTTAAGGTGGTTTAAAATGTTTATTTTGTCAAGTTAAACTTGATAATATTTTAAATTAATACATGTCATTTCCCTCTTTTTCTCCTCCACGCACTCAATTCTCAGATTCCCTATTCACCATTCAATTATTTTTCTTCTTCTTTTTTCTCCCAAAAAATAAAAATTAAAACTTTGCATTAAATGTTTAATGACATCCCAAAATTTCACTTTGACTTGACCTTTCTCTCATCGAAAGATAATTTTTAGTTATTGTTTGTGTCAAAGCTAAAAGAAGTTACAAAAACTTTGACTTGACCTTTCTCTCATTGAAAAATGAAGTTTCTTTCTTTGTTGCTATTATTTTTGAAGACATTATCTACTGTTAAAGAATAGGTTGGGTGTAGGTGTGAGTACATGAAGAGATTTAGTTTGATGGAAAAAAGAAAGAAAGAAAGATTAATTTTAAGTTAACCAAAGGATAATTTTGAATCACTTCAAAGATATAAAAAATAAATAAATTGAACTTTTAAAATTTAAGAGATGAAATCGAATAAAACGTAAAATATGGGTTTATAATAAAAAAAGTGGTTTTATGAAGCATTGATGTAAAGGTTATGAAAGTCAAAAAATGATGATTAGGAATGTATTGTTTGTATATTAGTGATGCAATGTAGCATAGCCGGCCGTTGTGATTTCGCCTTCTCCATGACTCAACCATATGTGCTTCAAACCATTGCTACAAATTAATTATATACAATTTGTAGTGCATTTACAAATTGTTCCTTTTTAATGATAACGACATTTCCATAATAAATATAAAATTGTTGTTACATTTTTTTTTATGGACATAAGTCTTTGACATTATTATATATATATATATATATATATATATATATATATATTTATTTATTTATTTATATTATAAAGATGATATAGTTAGAAATTTGTTTGAAGTCTGCATCAATTATAGATAAGATTAAATTAAAATATATAAATGGATACAAACTTCATCTTATACATCATTTGTCATTATAATATCAAAATCATTAACTTCTTATTTGTTGAATCTATTATTTTACCCTTGTCGAATCATTATTGTCTAAACTCATACTCGAAAGATACATATTTTGATGTGAAAGGATGTGATGAAAATCTCACATGGACTCAAAATAAAACTAATTTAGCAAGATAAATAATATAATAAAAAAACTACAAATATATTATCTTATAATTTTAGTTTGGAGGTGGTGTGTTGATTTTACATATGAACCTTTTTATTAAATTTTCTTAATTTTTTTTAATACAACAAGAATATTTTAACTGGATGGTTTATTTTAATACCTTATTCAAATATATATGATATAAAATAAGTGAAGAAAAATCATACAAGAAAAACAAAAGAGAAGAGAAAGAAGTTTATAAATATGATATTATTTTTCTATATTATGAAAACTGATTTTGTAATTCTACAAACTTATCCATTTAACATAATTCCACTTTCTAATAACATATTTTATTTGTTTAATAATTTTTCTGAATGTTTTACACAATGTGCAAATATTCGTATTCAGAAAAGTTAAGTAGCCTGCTGAAAAATCCTGGTGTATAAGTGCATTTGGATCTACGATATCAACGTTGTTTTAATGTGCTAAAAACTGAGTTCAAAATTTATATTTTTATTACAAAATTCAGTTAATAATTTTTTTAATATGATGTTTTATTCAACACAAAACTGTTCAACATTAAAAGTTTTATATTTTTCTTTCATTTTATAACCTTCATGTCATACGAGAGACACAATTTTTTTGTTTCTTTTCTTTTAAAAAATATGTATTTTGTTATACAACAATTTTATTATTAAAAGGAATCATGAGTAACTATTTTTTTTATCTTATATAAGATATTTCAAGTGTAGGAGATATAATTATATAGATAATCTAATTATTATGGTTAGGTTGAATGAGCTAGGCTAGCACCTATCAGAGGCGAACACAAGTCAATGTTGGATTAAATTTAAATAAATATATTATCTATTTTCGTTAAAGTATTTTAATTTGGATTAGATTGAATTTATGTTTTTTTTATTAAATCCAAACAAATCAACCCGACTGATGACATATTGGATTGCGTCAATACAGTTCAAAAAACTTAAATACTGTCCTAATTTTAAAAAATAATAACAAAAATAATAACTAAAAAAAATTGAAACATTAGATTTAAAAGTACAAAATCATTACCTAAATCATAAGTCATTAACTTAAACAGATTGAGTTTATATCAAAATAATGTGGAAGACCCTCTTGGAAGTCCTACATCGACTAGAGATAAGGTCAATTCATAATATATAAGTGAGATGCAATTACCTTATAAGTTGGTTTTGTGGAGTTAAGTTAGGCTTAAAAATCCACTTGTAACATGATATCAGAGTCATGTTAAAAGATATTGGGTCGCTAACAGACCACTCACTAATTTCTTGTTCAACGCACAAGATAAATATACCGAATCCAATTCAGTCTTTCTATATATATTCAAATTCAAATTTGACCTAATTCTTACATATGATATTATTCCTCTTTATAATTTCTTTTTACTCAATATAAAACTTAAATTTATATTCAAAATTTCAAATTGTTCAAAGTGACCAGTGATTTCGTTTTCATTATAAAGTTCAGAGACAAATGGTAATTTTTTTCTGAGAAAGACATTTGGGTAATAAATATAAAGTTTAGAAGTTGATTAATTCTTAATAATGAGTCACAGAACGAACGATGCTACTTGAAATCATATTACTTTGTGGTTTGCCAATTGGAAAGATTATGCCATGCTTCTCAACCAAACTATTTACATTTGTCATTAAAAAAAAACAAACTCTTTCACACAATTTTTTTTTAATATCTTTCGGAAGTTCTATTATTTAATTTCATAATATACATTTCTGTTACCTGAGGAAAAGCATCTTCATTACATTCTCAACTTTATTCTTTTCTATCTAGAATGGTAGGTGTTCTTTATGTAATTTATTTATAAGATTACTATAATCATCATCAATATTTATAAGATTCTATTAAATAAACTATTAAAAAAATTCACATAATATTGACGTAAACATCTTTTGAAACATCCATTCTATCTATTGACAATTTCCAAAGTGAATTTGATTACGTGGTGATTCCTTTCTTTCAAACATTTCTGCCTATGGTGAACCGAACAAGAACCAAACCCAAACTACGAACTAAAATCATAAGAAATATCCATTTCACTATGATATTTTACTATAATTTTATTCTTTTTATTTTACTTATACCATAATTTAGTCTTTTAATCTTAACGTCAACATTTTTTTTTTGTCTGAAAAACAAATGTTATAGAATGCGTTTGAAAAGAAAATGATCATTCACGTTTGCAAAGTCAGCGCCAATAATAACAATAAACAAAATTTCTCTTTTTTCTGCTGTAATTTTATAAATTACAAAAATTTCATAAACTTATTACACACATCTCATTATCGGCAGATATAGTTCTCTAAAATACTAATAAAAAAATATTTATCCTAACTCCTACAAAACTTAAGCACTAATAAAGCGAAATTCCAAGGATTCCAATTGTGACACATTACCAAAGTATATATGAACATTAAATAATTCAAGGTCAATATCATAGTTTATAAACATGGTCTTATTACAACACTAATTATTTAAGCAAATACAAAAGCTTGATCCAATGACATTGATGAGGGTAATTATTCAAACACAAGCTTACTCATCAATAGAGAGACGGGTTCCATAACATTGCAGAGTAAATATTGGTAAACATTAATCTAGGCTGCAAGTGAAAAAGGGTTCCGCGATTCTCTCAAAACTTTTTCACATGAACAACTTCACCTTCCTTAGCTCCGGATTCAAAAATTGCCTCTAACACAGCAACATCTCTTGCACCCTCAACAATAGAGAGTCGGGGCTCAGCCACAAATTCACTCCCCTTCTGCTACAAGGAAATAAATTAGACTAGAAAACAACATCCTGTTCAAGGTTGTTCTTTATATTTTTATCAAAAGTTAAATATGTTTTTAGTTCCTAAATTTTGAGACGAAATTAGAATTTGTCTCTATTTCAAACTGTGATATAATTTGATTCTTAGACTTAAAAAGTAATAGATATATAATCTTTCCAACCAAAATTTATTTGATGATGATGTTTCATGCTGCTGACATTTGAGCTGTTTTACCGTTTAACACGTTTAAGCTCAAATGCTGGAATATCGTTTAGCACGTGAAAATTTTACATTCTTAGATTAAAAGGACTATATTTATTCATTTTTAAACTTTGAAAACTAAAATAAATCAAAGTTTGAAACATAGATGAATTACAATTTCACATCCAAGTTTAAAAACTATAAACATATTTAACCTTTTTAGTATAATGTCCATGAAGTTGTCTGAATCTAGTTTCAGAAATGTTTGGAGAAGTCATTGATAAAAAAAAATGTAACATGAACAATGATCAACTTGAAAATTTGTTAGGAATTCAAACGTAAGATGAGGAATTATTTTGTACTCAATTTACCTTGAGGGTGTTTTCAGATACATCACTAAGAAAAGCTTTTAATTCCTCAATTACTCCATCGGATGGAAAGGTGGACCTTTTGACTTGTCCATCGGCACCATGAAGAGAAACCTACATGGCATCACAAGACATAAAAAATGATGCCATTTTTTTATGAAAACCAGTATCAGAGACTCAGTACATACCAGGTAACCTTGTTTTCCTTCGAAAATTTGCTCAATTTCCAGGGTTCCATTCAAGCCAACAAATCGCCACAAAAACTATAATATAATAAAAATCATGAGTAAATACATAAAGAAATAAATGCATGAATAGTAGTAGTCTAGCAGGTGTGACACATCTGTAAGAAGAATGATCTTTGACCACTTGCCTTGGGTGTTTTGGAGTTGACAACTACCGCAAACACTCCTGAACATCCATTCTCCAACTGACTAAAGATAAAACATTCCAAAATTAATCTTGGATTTGCAGTCATGTGTTGTAAATTAACTTCATGAAATAGAGGCTTACAAGACAGATGATATGGTATCTGGGGGAGGTAAGTTCAAATCTACGTGAGATGTCCTTGCTGAAACTGAAGCCACCTCAGACCCAACAATCTGCCAAAACAAAAGGTTCAAAGAACATAATTATATACGAAATCAGGAATTTGTATTTTTTGGATTTTCCTGTATTGTTCTTACGCTGTGTCTTTAAAATACATTGTTTGGACACCGATTTTTATGTTTTAAAATATATTGAAAAGAAATTTAATATACCAACATCAATGTATTTTTAGTGATCAATAGAAGACAATGCCAAAACATCCAGAAAAGAATTTGAACTCGAGAAATCAGGCCTATAGCCCCTTCTCTTGGATTCCTGATAGATAAATAAGTTGAAAGGACAGTATCTTTTAGAATAACAAGCAACTTTACTTCAAGCAGGTAAGAAGACAGTATTTCTTAAAAAAAATTAAATCATACAACCACTATCTTTTTAATGCCCAAGTGTATTTTGGGAGCAGAGCATTAAACACTAATAACAAAGTTTTTGGTAAGATGCCAAAGAGTATATCAGTTTGATAAAACCATAATAAGAGTTTGTTGCAACCATAAATTTCATTGGAAACACCAGAACTACATGAGACAATGAATAAAACAATCAAATGAACACTACAAGTTAAAGATTACCATAATAATAACAAAAAAAAAAGATTACCAATCTTAACGCTGCAACGAAATGCACGCCCATATCAAGCACGTAACCTCCCTGCCAGAAAGAGAAAAAGGAACAACTTCACATAAGAACCAAAAATCGACAATTAGTACAGTAAAATAGGCCTAAACTGTTATGCAGATAACATGATAAGTTATTGAAGAACTTGGATTTACAATATTTTACTTATCAAGTATAGCCACAGAAAAGAAAATACAAAAAAAAAAAAACAAATTCTTAATAGAAATGGATTAGATTGTTTGAGTACTCCATAGATTAAGACATATAAAGATCCAAACTTGGATTTTCAGTCACGTATTGTGAAGGTAACTCTATGGATTAGAATTTAGCAGAGGAATAAAATTATATCCATTCTTATTCACTACCAACATTAAGTTGATCCAGATATTAAGATTTCGTATATTATTGAATTATTATATTAAATAGTATAGTTCTTCTAGTTTATAGGTCAGAATGGTAGTTCATTCCAGTGATCCAAAACATAGGTTATATGAGAAATGCTCTTTTAAATTTAAATACTCAGACAGCGCACAACTTAATTACAAAGCACATACAGTGAAACTGTGCCTCCAGCTGGTAGAATAGTAGGGGTTTGAAGTGGTCATTGATGCTTCCATAGTAAGGTGAATAGTGATAATTTTCCCAATGTCAGCAATCAGTTTCTTGCCCTGCCAAAAAACTCATGTGACTGTACAGTTGGATTCATAGGTGGGTCAAAGAGCTCAAAAAAACGAATACCTCTAGTAAGCCAGACTCAAATCGGTAATTTTCAGCCACAGACCATATTAATGGACCAGGGGAAGCAGCAGAAATAGATTGATAGCTGGACAATGCAGTTTCCAATTCAATTGTACCTGCATTTTTGTATCGATGTATAGTTATGCTATTGCCCTGTTTGATTTTGAAGAGAAATATAGAGGGTTTTGGAAAGAGAAATAGAGGGAATGAATATGGAGAAGGACAATGATACTTTAACCCATTTTTTTTGACCCACTTTTAACCTACCACTTCAATCACCATTAGATCATTACATCACATCACTAAAAAGAATTAAAAAAAGATGATCTAATGGTAATTGAAGTAATGGATTAAAAGTGGATCAAAAAAAGTAAGTTAAAATATCATTTTCCTATAGAGAAACATCTTGAGAAAGTATAAATAGGTAAGAAATAAAGTTAAATGCTTAGTCGTTTGATAGAGTAGAAATTTTATGCTTGTTTTCACTTTCTCCCAAGACTCTCTTTCTCTCCACACTCTTGTGAACTTTATCAATCTCACGCAGCACTTTTGGGTTCTAACTCTTATCCTAGTTTTTTTCTTATTTTCTTATTCACTCTACTACGTTGAAAGGTTGAAGATGAACACAAAAACATTAAACATGAAAAGTGAGAAAGTGTGGTTAAAGACGGTTAGACGATTCAAGCTTTGAAGTTTTAATGTTTAGCGATAATATGAATAGAGAATAAATTTTTTGTTTTTCACTAAGAAGTCTCTAAGAAAGAAGTCTCGAGTTTTTAACTCTATGAATATTTTTTTCTTGTGTTTAAGGTTTTAACTTTGATTAAAGAATTTCAACAAGATGTGGACGACACAAGATTTTTGGACTACAATATAAACTAAAAGATAAGAATTTAGGGATTAGGATTTGTTGGAGTTCCATCAACAACAATAAAAAAAATTTGATAATACTAAAATATTTAGGAATTAGGGTTTATTTATTTTTTAAATATGTTAGTAATGTAATTATGTTGTTATTATTATTTTTACTTGGACTTTTGCAATGTGTTTATTTTAACGAGTGTCTAAGACTTTAGCAAATGTTGGAGCTTACATTCTTTGTAAATAGAATTCTAAAGGGGTCTTCTTTCTTATACTCATATTCATATTCGATGGATATAAATATTTTATCACATTTTTATTTCAATCAGATAACGATCCGTACTTACTTTTTTAATATTTCAATATTAATTAAATAAATTTTATTAAAAAATAAAAAATTATGACAAACAAGATATTATATTATTAAATATTCAATATCGAAATAATTTATTATTATTTTTTTAATATCAAATATTTAAAAATAAATTATAATTATATATATTTTAAATGTTTCTTTAATTTCTTCGTCTAAATTATAATAAAATATTTTTTTATACATTAATAAAAATTATAAAACATCATTAGGAGAAAATTTCATAAAAACAAAAATTAAATTAATAATAATTAAAATTAAAAAATTTTTATTTTTTGAATTTTAATCTATGTCAGATAAAAAATAATAAAGAAGATAAATTTTTTATATTACTTATTCATTTGATTGAATACTTGAAAATTAAGTTAAAAATTCACATAAGAAAATAAAATAAAGAATAAATAAAAATATTAAGAAGGATTAAAAATATTCAAATGAGAATCATAAAAACAGTTTCACATCTCCAAGATGTGAATAAATTTCATAGATATAAAACAACTCAAACAAATAAAAGAGGAGAAAAAAATATATACGAAAAAAAAATGAGTTACAAAATTAAAGACTAAAAATATTATATATATATATATATATATATATATATATATATATATTATTTAAAATTTTAAATATTACACGTACTTAATATAGATATTTTTTTATAAAATGGAGATGGATTCAAAAAATATCCAGAAGGATTGATTTATTTACCACCCCTATATAAGGAGGTGGGCAAAAATAGAATTGAACTTTCAGAAACTGCATTGAATTAATTTAAGAAAAAAAAAACATAAATTGCTTTTAGGAAAAACTAAAGTAAACTATGTTTGAAGTTTAGTTTGAAAAGAAAAAAAAAAAGAATTGCAAAAAGAGTATTTCAGTGCCCTGCTGACCCGAACTGTTCGCAGTTTAAAGATGAAAAATATTACCTTTCTCGTTAAAAACTAGTAACCCCCCATTGGCACACTCCTTATATCCATAGAAAGTACTTCTCTCTGTCACAACACTTCTTTCACTTTTACACTTAATTAAAATTGTTTTTTCAGTTTAGCTCATAGAAACTATTTTACCAATTCAATTCTTATACAATCTAGTGCAAATACTACCATAACAAAAACACTACTTACTTGATGATGCAGGTTTCTCTTTATATCCACCAAATTAGGCATCCAACGCGTCAGAACAAACAAAAATTTAGTGAATGACACAAAATATATATACGTAAAAACAAATTTGTGTCAAAGTAAATTTACTAGCATGGTGTAAAGTAGCCAGGCAAGTTCCTCACCGATGCAATTAACCTGATAAGAAAGATAATATCTGGCGAACAAACTTGTACACTCATAGGTTTCAAAAAGAAATCATTACCTTGAATAACATGTTTACCGGCCTTTAGCAGCCTCAGTGAAAAGTCAACCTGCAACAATCGATTGTTTGTTAAGAAAATGTAAAGAAATTGTAAATTCTGTAGAATTCAAGTTCAAAAGCCCTTCCAATTCCAATTAAACTTGACAGATAAACAATCTAGCTCTCAGAGTTAGAGGTCTAGTTATAGTGAGACTTAGATTTTTTTTTTTTTTCTTTTCTGAATGCACAACCTCACATCAGCACTATCGGAAAGCACAGTGGGAAAATTGAGATTGGAAAGCACCTACCTGTATATCCAAATCCACATTTTGAAAGTAGGTAATACACAGTATGGCGATTAAATGCAGCAGGTAGACAGCAACATGATTGTTATTATTCATAATTTGATTCAATTAGAAGCCAAACAAGAAATAATTACCTGAATTGCTATGCATACACAAAGTGATCGAGAGTGAGAAAAGGTAAAGATGAGAACAGAGAAGAGAAAATAAGAAACCTGATTTTGTCCAGCCAACACGATAGCAACGGCATCTATGGATCCATCTTGGATGATCTCTTCAAGACCGCTATCTCCCCATTTACACTCCACGCCGGCAAAATGCTCACCGGCTATCTCTACGGCCGCCGTAGCAGATCCCTGCGCAGAAAACGTGAATTCAAAAATTCAAAATAACCGATGATGAGATTGAAAGAAGAGCGAACAGCAATGGAAGAATGGTATTACCTGACTGCGGCTCCAAATGGCTTTGAGATGGAAGAGATGAGAGATCTCCGCGAGTTTGGGAATGTACACAGTCTTCACAAAAATACCAGCTCCCAGAATTGCGATCTGAGGAACCTTCGTCGCCATAACTACAATTCAACAACAACAACATACAAATTTCACTATCTGTTACAAAACGCATTGAAAGGTTTGTGATCAAATCTCACCTTGCTTTCTCTTTTTCTTTCTTTTTCTTCTCTCACTGTTTCTGCTCAGCTGCGAGTCTTAACGGATATCTTCTACGTGCTCAGCATTTCTAATGAACTGTTGACTATGTACCTTGCTGTCAACTCCCGACCAATATACACCACATAATTAAAGTGATTAAAAATAAAAAAAAAATTATCAATGTCAGAAATATTTAAAATAAAAAATTTAATTTACACATTTAATATTATCCCCTAAATTAACTAGTTTTACCGATAAATTAGTTAATCGATCTATAAAAAATATTATTTCAAACATAGAATTTGATCATGTGTTTTATGCATTTTCAGTATAAAAAATAATATTATTAATATAATTATAAAGATAATATAATAGTAGTTAGTTCAATTATCCACATGTTACACATGTTTGTCTGTATGTTGTTCATATGGGCTGAGCCCACCAATTCAGAGTCCGTCCACCTCGGGAAATGAATCACAGAGTCTTAATACGTGGACCATCTTGGTTCACTAGGCTACTTCACAACAGTTGAGATAGCAACCTATAATAATATTTAGAAAATATATTTTTTGACATTTCTAAAAAATTATATTTATTTTACAATCAATTTTAATAATATAATAATATATATTATAAATTTTAATTAAAAATTAAACAATTTATTATTTTAAATTATTAAGTGGGTATTGATTGTTTGATGAGTACTAATCTATCACCACCAGTATTTTATTATGTTGTGAGCTCAATGCATTTCTAAAGTTTGAAGAAAATTAAATTAGATAGGTTTCAGTTTTTCTTTCCTCCATTTTTCTCCCTTCTTCGTCCCTATTATGCTTTTTGAGTTGGTCTTTGATTTGTTGTCGTTGACACTTTTTTGTTGTTGTGGTCACTGACACCTTGATCATGTTATGTTCGTTTTTTAGGTTGTTGGTGGTGGTATCTTTGGTAGTAATACAGTGAGAATAATGATATTATAATTTTTTTTTTAACTCATCATTTTTGTTACTTTTAAATTATAATTTTAATTTTTTTTAATAATATGATGATCTAAGAAATGATAAAAATAATAAATTAAAAATGAATTAAAAAAAGTGGATTAAAATAATTGAGGATGAAATTATTTTCCGTGGGATCATAACAAGCAGACTTGTTGGAATTGTCGTATTCCTAGAAGTTAATGTTATAGTTAAATTTTTTAGGTATAATTAGTCGCATAGTACCCAGTTTGGTACTGAAGTTTCTAATTGGTGCCCGGTTTTAAAAAAGTCTCAATTACGTACCCAAATTAGTTTAAGTGCACCAATTGAGTCCAAACCGTTAAATCTTCCGAAACGGCGTTTAGAAAGTGGTAAGGTGGCAGTGCAGAAGCGATACGTGTCAAATAATAAGACATGAGTGGTTGAAATTATAATTGTACAGTGTCCACGTGGTATTTACATTTGAAGGAGATTTGCCCCATTTTTGTTGTCTTCTT
>Ga0099822_1002899_pt1 | contig 21707 bp, 14 predicted proteins | sample CowpeawhiteBW_FD_76839 | JGI IMG/M metagenome (GOLD analysis project Ga0099822, IMG submission 76839) | Root nodule microbial communities of legume samples collected from California USA - Cow pea white BW | ecosystem: Host-associated > Plants > Roots > Nodule | place: USA: California | collected... | reverse complement strand
TGTTTTATAAAATTATTTTATTTGTTTTGAAAAAGTTTTTTTTTTTTTTATAAAAAAAAACATTGAAAAAAAGTAAAAAAATAAAAAAAAAAAAAAAACAAACTAGAGATGTGTCATGGAAACCTCCTCAAGAATACGGTGTTAAGCTTCTATCAAATGCATTAGATTGTAGAAATTTTATGTCATGGAGTAACCTGTTTATGGATGAGAAACAAGGTAGAAAGAACTGCAAAATGTTTTTCCTCTTTGGATTGTTATAAAAGGCAAATAGTTTTGCTGTACAAATAAATATGTAGTACTGTATTTCCTGCCAGTTAATCTGTCAATGTTTCGACCTTAATGTTTTTAAATCTTCTCAATTACTTTTGGAGGATCTTCTGATATCATGCCGCATTACTCCCTATATGTATTTTGAGAATCCTGCTTTATGTTAGAATCACTTCATTCTAATGTGTTTCTCAGTTTTTGTCCTTAATTGTATCCCATCTTTCTGTTCATAATTGAATTGAAGTGTAAGCATTAGGCAATGCTTTATGTTCATTATAATTTTCTCAAATATATATTCTCAACATCCTTTTGTTTTCTGCTCAGCATGAAGCTATGTGATTGTTGACTATATTTTAGTTTCTCTAGATCTTTGAGCTATATATAACTTTTCCTTATACACTTGTATTTTTAGGAAATCGTTGGTATGGAAACGGACCATGGAATTCTTCGTGTAAAAGTAAGTAATTCTCTACATACCACTGTATTATATCATTTACATTCATTTCACCTTTTTACCCTGGCTATTTTACATCTGGTATGCCAGATATGTTTTCCATTTTTATCTTGTTTCTATCATGTAATTCTTAATGTTTAATCTAACAAACAAATGAGGCACGTCCAATGTGTTTGAAAAAATAAAAATCATCTAGCTCTTAATAAGTTGCTTCTCTTTCTGTATTTATGTGTGTGAAGGGGAGGAACCAATAGGTGCCATATATGTTTTGGTTTATCAGTGTTGTTTTTTGTATCATTTAGAGTTATTTTACAGATAGACTAGGAGAATTTTGACTATGCATAAGAAGTTTGTTGATTGGCTTGCTAAGAGAGAAAAATAAGAAAAAGAAAGGGAAAGGAGCTTCTCTAAAAGCTAAAATTAGTTTATGCAACAGAAAATAAAAATTTAGGAAAACTATATGAGGTAGCTTCTACAAATTAGCTTATGCATAAGTTAGCTTTAACTCTTAGAAAAACTCATTTCCTTTTTTCTTTTTATTTTTCTCCCGTACTTATCTTTGTGGTGAGAAGCTTTTGTTCAAATGTACCTGGAGATAAATAGAACACAGATTTTTACACTTTGTTTAGAATTTCTAGTAACTGCACCCATTTGTACCTTTTTTTCCAAAGCAGTATCTGATCACATGCTTTTCACATACTGATTATTTTTCAGCTTGAATCATTCATCTATTATCTACTTTGGTCTGATTATTTTGTGAAACATTGCATAAGTTGCAGCTGATAGCATTAGCCAAAGATTTGAACAGATTATGTAAAGCAGGCTATTGGAAAAAGATAATTTTGGGCAGATTATGTGCATATGTGACTTTTTAAAGTGATTTAGGTTCAGAAACATTTGAAAAGGTAGTTCTTTAATGCATACAAGCTTGGAAGACAGGATTATCTAGTTCCAAGGAAGATGGCTTTTTACTAGGGTTGATGCTAAGTGCACTTGTCGACCAGTGTTCAAGGCAAGCTCAATATTAAAAGTGCAATTTTGGATAGACCAGTGAGGGATTTCTATGTTTGACATAATCTGTATTAAGTTGTAGGTGTAGATTGAAGACGTTGCACATACTGTCATCTAGCCTTTATTTTAGAGTGTCACTGGATAGGAGGGGGAGGGATTGTTTAATTTTAAATCTGCTTAATCTTTTGCCCTTATTAGATGAAGAATCTGTCTTCTCTGAGTCCTAATCATGCTGTTAGTAACATTAAGAGTTATGTCATGACCAATATCTAGATATAATGGCTTGACGTGTTCTAAACTGAAAAAAACGTGTTCTAAAATTTCATTGCCACAGCTTTTGCCCGAATGCGCTCCAAATTCTGTCTTCTACATTCTTGAGCTCTTGGCACTGCCTCACTGCGTTGGTTGTCAGATTCATAGAGCTGAAAACCGAGGAAACTTTTGGGATTCAAAAGGAAATCACATAAAAAGGGTAAGGTTTATGATGTCAATAACTATAAAAAATTGTGCATATGTTCTGCAATAGATTTGCTGCTTTTTTGTAATTGTGAATGAATTGATTTTGGTTGAGAAAGAGTCTGCTCATCTGCTCATCACATGACTGGTTGTTGTATTTTTATACTACCTGCAAATGTTGCTTAAATGATTTTATTTTCCTTTTCGGGATTCTCTATAGCAATATTTCCTGGTAATTATTTTTGACTTGGTTACACTCTGTTCTTCTGCATTTTATTCATGGTTTTAACTAAACTTTTTGTGGCCCTCTACTTCTATAGGCCATTTAAATGAAAAAAAAGGAGGATAAATCAACTAGTGGATCCATTTGTGTTTAATACTGGTTCTATCCAATACCTGCATCTACCTAATTTTTATAGTAGCTTTCTTGTTTTGAAGTAGTTGAAGTTTGTTCCTGAATGGTGGAAACTTGTCCTCTGCTAGCTGCTTTGTTCTTAAATCTCATTTCTGTACAACTTACCTCCAGATTATTGATTATTGACACCCCCATTTTTTCATTTTATGTTTCTGAATTTGAATGTTGATGTAGACTTCATATGGTCCTCCTTTTGCACTTATTCAAGGAACATTGGGATCTCATGGCTCTATTTTCAAGGATATTCCAAAAGAGCACTGCCCTACCATAAGAAGAGGATCTGTAGCATGGGTTGGTTCCGGTCCAGAATTCTTCATCAGCCTTGCGGATCACAAGGAATGGAAAAATCCATACACAGTTTTTGGCTATGTTCTATCTGAGGATATGGAAATCTTAGAGAAAATTTCTCAGCTTTCAACAAAATCTGAAATTTGGAATAGCATTAAGATCTCTATCTTGGAGAACCCAGTTTCATTACGGTTTCGAAGAATGAACACAAAGTCTTGAATCCTCAGTTTCATTCATTTGTTCTTTCAAAATTTTCCTCATTTGTTAAGTGATAAGTGGTTCAATATGGATCTTGGGCTCAAGTTGCTTAATGCTAGGTATTCAGACATTCTAGTTGATTGCAAATCAAATAGAGTAGAGTGAGTGAGTATACAAGTTTGATAGGTATGTCTTTGTGGATATTTCATGCTTCTGTTATTTCTTATTTCCTTGCACATAACTTAGTGTAGAAGAAAGAGCAGCATCATTCTCATCATCCTAGAAAACAAAAGCACACCCATTTGCAGGCATTATTGTGTGCTACACAATTAGTGAACATTTCTTGATTCACCATCAGATTAGGTGGAGCCATAGAATAGAATTATTGACTCATTGTATTGAAGTTGTGCCTTGCACTTCTTGCCTTTCATCATACAAAAATAGTTTTTGGTGAAGTTTTAGTATTTTCTCTTGTTAGGTAATATTTTGTACATCTCTGGAAGGAACTTCAATTTTTGACATATCAACGTGGCAAGTTACATAAATAAGATATTGACAAATATTGGAACATTTATCTATCCTGATAACTTCTAATATATCCTAAAGCATGCAGTTTTCATGTGTTTGTAACTTTCTGGGAACCTAGAAAATCAATCTATTTAAATTAACAAATACTGGTTCAAGTAAGTGGTAAGGCTACACAATGACAAGCTTATAAAATCAATACAAATATACGAGAAGAATAAAAAAGTGCTCCGTAAAAAATGTCAAAAGGGAATAACATAGTTGACAAAACAAATACACCGTCACAGAAGATAGAGTTTAACTCTATTACATACCGTAACAATTTTGAAGCGTGTAATTATGTCGGTTTGAAAACTCGAATTTCGTCGTGGTTATAAGGAATAACAACTACTCTTAGTTTAAAATAAATTTTACCAAAATAATTACATGAAATATTTGAGTAACGAAATGTTTGTTCGATTATAGGATACATTCCGGATAATATCAACAACAACAGTTCTAAATATTTAATAGCAACTTAACTTTTTAATATTTGTAGAAATATTAAATGTTTAAATATTACCAAAACACGAAACCTTTAATTTCTATTAGTATATAAGAAACAAATAAGTAGAAATTTAGGTAAAACTTGTTCGACCTTTATATATGTTGGGTAGGATTGGGCAATCTTAGCTTTTGACACGTGCATATATGATCGTAACAAGGGTGATTTTAGGTGTAACCCGCCTAGGTTTTCACTTTAACATGGATTGAGAAATATTTTAGAAAATATAAAAAACTTTAATGATATATAATTTGAGAAATGAATTTGATGGCACGTGATGGGCATGGTGAAGGAGAATTGGATAGAAGAGAAGAGAAAGAGAAGGTGTTGTTGTTGTTGTTGCAGTGGAGTGGCTGGGTCAACGAAGCATTAAAAATGTTGGTGTTGTTGGGAAAAGCACAAAGCCCACCCTTGGCGGTGGGTAACTTTAATAACACCCACCAAGTGCCCACCCCACAAACAGCTAATTTAGATGATAAGGGGAAGGGAATTGGTCATGGCCAAAGTCAGAGGTGGACCTCTCTCCCCCGCGGCGCACGTTAGCCCCTCTCCATCTCTCCCAAGCGGTGGTGGCCTCCTCATCCACCCACGTCACAAATTCAGCCGCACATCCCTCACCACTTTAACAACAACAACAACAACCATGCCCCTTTTCCTCCACCACACCCAACAACAACAACAACCCATTCACTCTCTTCTTCTCCTCTCTCCACCCTTATCCTCCGCCCCTCTCCTCCCTATCCTTCACCCACCCCCTTAACCTAAAAACGCTACCTTTCTTTTCTTCTTCCCATGGCCTCCCCATCTTCCCCCACTGATTCCAACCCCCCCTCCGCCCTCCCCCTTGCTCTCGCCGCCCCTCCCTCCACCTCCTCCCGCCGCCTCCCCCCGCCATGCTGGACCCCGGAGGAAACCGCCGCGCTCATCGACGCCTACCGCGACAAGTGGTACTCCCTCGGCCGCACCAACCTCAAAGCCACCCACTGGCAAGAGGTCGCCGATGCCGTCACCGCCCAGTGCCCCAACGCCTCCCCCACTGCCAAAACCGCCGTCCAGTGCCGCCACAAAATGGAAAAACTCCGCAAACGCTACCGCACCGAAATCCAACGCCTCCGCTCCCTCCCCCTCCCTCGCCTCATCAACAACTCCACCACCGCCTCACCCTCCTCCTGGGTCCACTTCAAATCCATGGACTACATGGAAAAAGGCCCCAACAAACCCCACACCGACACCACCACCGCCACCAACCCCAACACCCCCACCCACAACCTCAATTTCCCCGACGACGACAACGACGACGACGATCTCTACGAGGAATTCAAGAACGCCCCCGGATCCAACACGCGCAGCCTCAACAAACTCTACAAGAACGGTTTCGGATCCGGCTCCGCCTCCGGGTTCCGGATCCGGATCCCGGCGGGGGTGCCGAACCACGCCTCTTCCAAGTTCTTCAATACGCCTCCCCCCGGCATGGTGCCGCGCAACGGCGCGAAGAGGGAGCGTGAGAGCGACGCGGTGGCCGAGATGGTGGGCGCGATAAAGGTGTTGCGCGACGGGTTCGTGAGGATGGAGCAGATGAAGATGGAGATGGCGAGGGAGATTGAGAGCATGCGGATGGAGATGGAGATGAAGCGCACGGAGATGATCCTGGACTCTCAGCAGCGGATCGTGGAGGCTTTCGCCAGGGCCGTTTCCCAAAAGAGGAGCAAGGGCAAGTCCACGCCTTCTCCCTCGTCGCAACCCTGATTATGAATATTGGGTGCTTTATGCCTATAAGGTGTTTGATAAATCGTGATTAGTATGTTCTCTTTCTGTTTTAGGTAGGTTCATATTACTATACTCTTTTGCTGCAACTTTTGCTCTTGTGTTGGATCTGTTGATTCATGTTCAATACTCTAGGCTCGGTCAATATGCTTTTAAGCCTTTCATCTTCGCCTTAAGTGTAATTCTCTGTCTCGTTAAGAATTTCCTTCTCATACTTTTCTTTCATTACCTCTAACTCTCTACTTTTTCATTATTCTAATTACCTTCTTAGTCTCCTCGTATGTTTATATAATATTTTCTCCTTCAATAACATTTTTCTGTTTGGAAGACCAGAACCATTGCCTTGACTAAAGAGCTAAAGTTGCACGCAGACTCTAAAAATGCAATTCAGGTTGTAGTGAATTATGTGGTTGCCTTGTTTTCAAAAGAAAATTGTTCAAGTGGGGACAATAACTGAAAGGATTTGGCAGAGGATTTCTTCGCTAAAAAATTACTGAGTTAACAATTTGAAGCATTTAAAATGAGTTAAGATGGAAATTGAACTGAAAATACATATGAATCTCTTTTTGTTTCATGTGTATCAGATTAAACTGGACGACAAAAAAATACAAACATATCATAAAAGCCTAACTTAAAAAGCACAGGGTTATCTTTCCTTTAACCCAAGGAAATTATATACATTTTGTTAGAAATGATTTCAATAATACCGTCAAAATAACTCTGTTAGTGTACCAAAAAACATGTTCAGAGAAAAGTGCTCTGAAGTTGCATATTCAGAGATCTTGTCAGCCAAAAGAGTATCAAATAGAAAAGGATTGTTATGCGTGAAATCTTTACTTGTAAAACCTTCATATTTGCTGAAACTTTTTACTCAGCAAGAGAATTCTTATAGTTAAAAGTCGTAGTTAAAGACCAGTTAAGAAAATCAGAAGTGACGAAAAATGTGTCTCTCAAACTCAAGATAATATAAGGAAGATAACAGAGTTTGTAAAGGAGTAGACATAGATAAAACTCCAAATGTTCTGTTGCCTCCATTAGTACACTTGCAACACTTGTACAAGTACCTGTCTTTAGTTAATTTTTTAGTTATTTTATACATTTTCGAAATACTTTTTAACCGTCGAATGATCATCCTTTGGGGAACATTTTTTTTTAACTTTCAAACGAATCTCCTCTTCCACTTGTGAAAATTTAGAAGTTTTATTCAAAGATGTTTTTTCTTCTTAAATTTGGTATCTTTATTTTGAAACTTTCAATTTTCAATGTTTATCTTTCATCCCATTATACTAATCAGAGTTTTAGGAAGAAGAAACACATAAACTGAAACATTCTTTCAAAAAATAGATAACCAAATTAAAAGTAAATACAAGGTAAATGATTAGCAGTGTGAGGGAAGAAAAAAGCAGAGATAGTGCAAGAGCTCCCCACAACACAGGATGCATCAATAATATGTGGAAAGAACTCAGTGAATGCTTCCCCCAATATCAAATCCGAAGTGAAAGCTTTTGGCTTGGTTGAGGACTTTTTGGATGTAATGGGAAGAACATGTTTTTGTGTGCTTACCTCACAAAACCAACAAATCGAAACCTATTAAAACGATGCAAACAATGGTGTGTTAAAAGATAAAAACCAGTGTTTTCACTGCTGCAAATACACTTTTTGCATTGCTTCTCTTTACGGTACAGTAAAACAAACTTATCCAATGAATGATGACAGATTTGCAAACAAACATTTAAGATCCACCTCACTTTACATTTATTTATTTTTTAACCAAAAAATTTAAAAATGGTGCTTAACTTTTCTATTTTACTAATACTTGAATTTGCTGACAAGCTTTGAATCTCTCCAACTGCCATGATAAGATATACGAAAATAGTCTTTTTGTTTACAATATTTTAATATTAGTTTAGACAAATTTATATAGCCACTCCTACGTATATTAGTTTTAAAAACATTTAAAAAATATTATTAAATAGTGCAAAAGTCTAAAAAATGTTACCATTTACAAAATCAACATTTCTATATGTATCTAAAAGATTTTAGTAATATTTGTATGTTTTATTAGTATCATTTTTGTAATTGTTACAGGTAGCATCTTCAATATTATTACAAACATAACATTTTAATATTTTTAATTAAATATATGCTTGGATCCAACAATTAAGTAACTTGTTTTTTAATTTCAAAGGATACAAAATAAGTTTTTGGAGACCAACATGTTATTGTTTTATGCTTTGCAAGTTATTTCAAAGTCGTGAAAGTTTATTCAGATATTCAAGTGCTAAATTGTTCACCAAATTTTTGGTATCGTAATAAGTTCAATGATCTTAGAAGGCGTTTGGGATTAGATATGTTTAAATTGGTAAAAAATCATTCATTTCTGTGTTTTCCAAAAAAATTTGTGACATAATTGATTGATGTGTCTACAAAGATCATGGACACGTGCCAACATCTTATTGGTCAGTTTTGTGAGTGGAAGATACTGCACACATGATTGTTTGTTAGTGGACAAATTTTGGAAGTAAAGATTACCACATGACATGATTTGGTTGAATAGAGTTTAAATGATAGGAGGTGTGAAAATAGACAAAGACAAGGATGTAGAAGTAGGTTTTGCGTGATCCATCTAAAAATGGTGGTGTATGAGTGAAAACTAGGAGTTCATTCAGCTCCTTGTATACTTCTTTCCAGAAATTTACTAACTTTGGCCTTATTTTGTAATTTAGAATAATTCAATTTTCATATCTTTAGTGAACCAAATTTAACTTTAACTGCATCAACATGCTAGAATATCCAAAAATATTATGCAACTAAAATTACTTTTTAAGCCATATTAAGCCAAATTATCACAAATCTTGATTAAATCAATCTTTTAAGTATTAAAATTCAATTAAATCTCCAAATTTAAACATTAGATGAGGACAAAAATTTGTACTCATCACACCCCCACACTTATCCTTTTGCACTCTTGGACAAAATTGAGCAATTTTAAAACTCTAGTCTAGGTTATTTTATTTCATATTTACACTGGATCAAAGGAATGAACATCACTGGATACAATTCAATCTTTGGAAAAGTTCTATTTTTCAATCATGAGTTAATCTTTGGAATCCACGAGACAATCAAATATGAAAGATATCACTCAAGTTTAAAATGTATGTTTTCTCATCAAAATTCGCTAAGTATTTTCACTCAAAATACACATGCAAGTAAACACTCATATATTTAACAAAACTTTAATATTCACAAACTTTAAGAAAACATTCTTTCAAAGATTATGAAGATTTTTCGTATGTTATAATGAGATTAAGGCAAAGATAAAAAAGTTGTAGCACTTTTGAGTTTTTAAAATAAAAATATAGAAAGAATAGCGGAGTATAATTTTAAAAACAACACTTTTCTGATTTTTCCTTTTTTTTTAGAAGGCACCATTTTTCATTTTTCTACATTTTTTTCCAATACTCTTTCATTATTTTTTTTCAAAACTCTTTCATCATTTTTTTTCTTCATTTTTACCATTTTTCTTAATTTATGGGTGAGAAACTCCTTTCAAAATTTAACAAAGTTAAAGCTGTGATCAATTCAAGTCAGATACGATATTTTCACTATTGAAGCCTTCTTGATTTTGTTCTTTATTTTCAAAGTATAAAACCCTAAGAGCATATGCAAATATAATGGGCCACATCACAAAATGTTTTCCAACTCACACAAACAGTGTCAGGTTGTCTATTGTGCCGTTAAGTATTTTAATGCCGTTTAGGAAAAGGACTTAATTAATAAAAAATTATAAAAATAAGACCAAATTAATCACAAAATAAGAATAAAAATCAAATTGAATAAAGTTAACGAAAATAAAAACTAAATGTGTATTTAAGTTTTTTTTTTTCTTTTTTTAAGATAAAAAAATAACATGATATAAAAAGTTGATTGAAAAGAATATATATAAGAACTTATTCGTGTAATCACAATTATATATAATCACTTTACATATAATAAACGGTAAAATATTTAATGAATGAATATTGACGATTTTAATTTACATATAATATGATTTATAACAAATTTGATTATTTTACTTTTTAAAATTAAAGGATTGAACTTTAAAATGTTATATGGTAGGATTTTTAAACTTGAGAAATAATTAATTATAAACAATTATTTTCTTATGTTTTTCTTGTATTTCGTTTTTTTTTTGTGTTTGATGAGCAATTGATTCTCTTTTATGAATGTTTTTCTTGTTCATGTTAAGGATAATAATACTAGGAAGTATATATTAGAAAATATAAACTTATTATTATTGAACACCTCCAAGTTAAATCTTGTGTAAATAACAAACTCTCATATAAACGTGTCTGCAGCTTAAACTTAACCATAACTAATTGTAATTATCACTATTATTATCATGCTGCAACCATCATTAACACCACTTAATAACTTTTTTAAATTGGAATTAGTATATATAGCGATATATTTTTAACGACTACAGTAAAATAAAAGACTCACATAAAAATAATTACCTAGAAAAAAAAAATCACTCGACACAACTTCAAGTAATCTTTCTTAACTTCATTAACCCTAGTCCAATAATTAGCAGTAAAGTTGGTAATTAAAGTTTTGCTTCACTTCTAGGGTGTAATGTTTGTTGATCAAGGTCATCGTCAAATTGTAATAATAGGTATGCTTCCCTTCATCAAGTACTACTATATATCTTGGATCATAAGACAATGTTTGATCCACACAACATGTTGGACTGGGATGGAAAAACGGCTTCACAACTGCAAGACATGTCCAATGGTTGGAATCTAAACAAGTACGAGGAAGTAGAAGAGTCTGTGGTTCCAGACAAACCATGCAGCGTGTTTCATCTTTTGTGATAGCGTCCACTGTGTTTCTTTGGATTATCATGGACATATGCAGCAAGTTATCAATGTAGATGGTGCGTTGTCCACTGTGTGCCTAGGATTCTTCGCAAAATTCTTGTGCATTGTCAATGTAGATGGTGCATTGTCCAATTTGCGGTGTTATCCGTGCGATAACCATCATATATATTGCATCGTTCCCGAGCATAAAAAATAGGATCATTTCGATCGTGTCAGTTTTGTGATGTTGCCATCGATAAACTTCACTTGGTCTTGGACGACAAAAGAGCACGTTGTTTCATTTTCTTTATTACAAGAGGGATGATTTGTTCCATTTAGATGAGGAGTAACAAGAATTGGTAGGATTCTCACTTGAATATGTAAGTAAGAACTCGAAGGGTTTTGTGAAAGATCAATGTTCCCATTGTTCGTTAAAAAGAAAAACTAGGAACAACTGAGCACAAAGATAGGGCAGGAAGACGGTCCAAGAAATAATAAAGAAGAAGAAGGCACAATGGAAAAAGGAGAGAATCAACCTGCTCTCTGATACCATATTGAGAATTCATACACACCTTCGTGGAAATGAAAGAACGAAGATAAACACAAAATGAAAAAGACGAAAAAGCTAACATACACAAAACAAACTATATCAGACACGAAGTTCTATCATACACAAAACAAACTATATCAGACACGAAAGCAAAAGATCATTATTGTTCATAAAATACATGCAAGATAAGATATAAAATACAAGCAGAATAATAACGAAACTCATGAGTTATTGGGCCTTAAGAAGCCAATACTAAAAGCTGGATACCACAGATCATAAGCAATGAGTTTCAACATCATGCAAACAAAACGAAACAAGGTAAAACACATGCTGTAATAAGTTTTGAATTACGTCAACCAAATAGTGGGTTGTTGTTGTTGAGAGCTTAATCAAGTACGACATAAAGCTATTTGTATGATTCAACTTCACCACCCATCATCCCCTGAACAAATACCGAAAAATCTTCGAAAGTAAAACCAGGTTCTCCCACTTTTGTTTTTCCTGCACCTACATATCTCTGGATAAGGTAAATCATGAGCAACATCATAAAACAAACAAAGAGAGAAAGCGCAAAAGCCGCTGTAGCAGTAAAGCAGATGAGAGGAAGCTTGAAAACACCATAAGCCACATACACCCCCGACAACTTGCCGAACAACTTTAGAACATAGTGAAGTGATTCAGAAATCAATATTAGCATGATTGAAATCTGATACACTGGTTGCAGTGGCCAAATCAGCAACAAAACCAGAAGATAACCCACCATGATTGTCATTTCATCTGTGATCTCTGGATTAAACACTCCTAAGGCTTCCCCAAAGCTCAACACCACTATTCCTGTGTCAGATAAGTCCTCCAGTTTGAAATCAAACTGAGTTGTCAACTTTTCTGCTTTGAATTTTAGAAAAGCACCACCCGACGCTAGCAACATGTAATGAAAATGATCAGGAATGTCCTTCATACTCAACACTATATATTTCATACATTTCCTGAAGCTGATAGGAGGGTGTCTTGGTGGTGCTTCAGGTGGAGGGTTTCTTGGTGGTGTTTCCGGAGGAGAATCTCTAGGTGTTTCAGTAGAAAGCATAGAGCAGGCGCGGAATTTTTCTGTGTTTTTTACCTAGCAAAAGAAAGAAATCCAATCAATATGGTTTCACCCTTGAAGAGATATGATTAATGTAGTTCAACTTAATGATTCCTTCTAAATGTTTTTTTTCTATAAGAGACAGTTTAATTTTGTGCCCTACCTTTATATTTTCAAACTAGAGAAATTTGTAATGCACTATTATTAGAGAATAGTAGGAAAATTATCTACATAAAATAAGAACTTGACAACTGCAATCAAGCAAACGTTTGATTTCTCTCTTAGAATATCCTTCTAACGAAGTGGCATTAATGTTTTTGATTGATCTAAAACTTGTGAAGAAAGATGTCATGCAATATAACTTTCCAATTTTCTTCTCTTACAAAAGATAATTATGAAAATTGTGTCTTCGAAAGCATTGCTGGGGTTTCACTGTATAAGAGGTTTCAGTGAAAATTGTGTAAAAATGTTAAATTTAGCGCAAGGGAGTGCCATAAAGGAACCAAGTATAGTTACAATATCAAAAAATTGTATTCTTGTCAACCATATCTACCTACTAGGCAACAAGGTTTTCTAGTCCAACAGTTCTACTGCAACAAGCAACAAAATAGTTCTGTGAAAAATCATTTTTTCAAAAACTTTTACATAAACATTGGTCAAATATTTACAAGAAAATAAAAAAGATGGATAATATAAGTAGAATGGTCATACCTAAGTAATAAAAGAACAATTAATTAACCTTAATAATAATAAACTATTCATAATAATTTTCATACCAGATATACTTTCATTACTTATTCAGCTATAGTATTTTTGTAGATTAATATGAGTGCACAACGATAGACAGTTATGTTAGAAAACAACGATGGCGATTAAAACATTAAAGAACAATGAAATGGTTGTGATGAAGAACAAGTGAAATGGTCATATGTTATCCAAGATCAGACAGATTCGGTTTCAGTAATTACCAGATCTTGTTCCTCGTCCCGCGGTATCTACAATCATCATCAAATATAACATCTATCAGCTATGAATTGCAGAGTGTGCGTAAGCAAAGAAAGCACACTAAATAAACAAGAAAAACAGATTTGCTACTGTTTATTACGTTTATGCCGTGTTCTTCATATTGGGTCCACATCTCATTCTCCATATGCAAATATACCCAAGGTAGTGCTGTTAATCAGAGCACAACAAGTTTTTCAAAATACAACTATAATGGTAAATAAGATTTAGCACTAAACGACTACTGCAACATGAAGACGATGAAGAAATAAGTGAAATGCACATGTCATATTCATGATCACAGAATAGATTCAGTAGGAAGATTTTTCATTACTTACCTGATTGAGTGCCTAATCGGACAGTATCTGCAAAGAGTTAACAAATAGTATATGTAAGTTATCGAACACCAGCATCAACAAAGAAAACACAGACAATTAACCTACGAGATAAAAGGTACGTTATACTGTTAGGGTTGTTGTCTGTTTCAGGAACGGTCTTCGTCTCCAACTTTGTGTTAGAACCAACCTCCTCCAGAAAGCAACAACAGAAGCTTAAGGGTCTGTCAAACACAAGTTGCAGATTTGAAAAAGGACAAAGACAACATTTTGAAGTCAATCAAACAAAACAAACGCGTTTGCGTGTGGGGTCAATTGCCAACGAAGTTTCAGACAACATTCACTGAAAGCACAGACCTTCGTCACCTTAGACCAATTCCTACCCGAACAAAACACGTTCAAATAAAAAAAAATGGAAGTTTGATGAGATTACTCATTATCTTATTCTTCGCTTGTAGTGAGTTTCATTTTCAAACCCCGCGGTTTAAGGGTCCCTCTTCTTTCTTTTATTCTGAGTCTTCATCAGCCGAAGACTTTTGCAATAAACTAACTATTTTTCATCCTCCCTTGAATTTCCCTTGATGCAGATTAACGCGTTTTCTTAGCTTGAATTCATCGATCTTGATCATTTTAGAAGGCCACAAGGAGGTATTATCATTTTTTTTTCTGCAATATTGGTTTCTCATTGTGTGGAAATACTAGAACTAAACTAACCGCTTGTGTTTTTGTGGATCTAGCTCAACTTATCAAATGTCTGAAATAGACGTTTTCATTTCTTTCCGTGGGACGGATCGTCGATCGGAGAAGTGTAGATATTTGATAGAATGTCTCCGTGAAGAAATAGTATGTGTTACTTTATTTACATCCATTCCAACTGTTTCTATTTTTTCTGTTTTCTTCTTACTGATTACTGCTCTCACTTGTTCATCCGTAGTTCACTTTTTTGTTCCGAATTTCTTAAGTTTTGTTAATTTTTTTTTAAAAAAGCCTTTAATTTGTAATGATTGCACAATGTTGTTTAAGGATTCAGTTGAAAGTATATGTGAATTACCACTTCTACTTCTTCTCGTGCCTCAGATTGAAAATGGAAAACGGTTATTAAAGCTTCTTGAAGAACGAAAACCGTGGTATACTTATGAACCTCTGATGGAACGAGTGCATTGCCCTTGGAAAAATAATGCCAAGGAAACCCGTTGCTTTGAGGATAACTTGTTTTTTGAAGCTGAAAATCTATGCTCACGCATGGAAGGTATAATCAAGGCTCCACTCTGCACAGATAATGTTGAATATCACAGCACAACACAGAGCCACACGGTAAGTTGGTAAGATTATAGCTTTGTGAATAATTATTCTGTATGCTGTTGTTTTGCTTTCTGATATATGTTCTCATATAGGAGGATATATAAGTAACACATCAATTAAGTTTAAGTTGAACAAAAATTATTTTATTATTTTTCACTATTTCTTATTGTTCTCTTAATGTTTAGAAAAGGGGTTAAACATATCCTTAACTTGAAATATTTAAATAATTTAGAAAAATACTGTGATTTCTAAATTCTAACCAGCCTGCTGTAACTACGTGAGATTTCTGTAACATTTTTAATCCTTCTTGGGACTTTCTATATGCTGCAGAAATGGAGTACAACTTATGAGCTTCTTAGTCTGAGTAGTTTCTGTTACATGGACATGAAAAATCAAAAGGTGAATCAAAGAAACACCTCAGAAAACGAGTTATTGGAGGGTATCAATGAACCATATGATGGTAATAACACTCTACACAATACTATAGCATTAAATACTTCCCAACTGCATTACAATTTCACAGGTTGTGATCTAAACAACAATAGCGAACTCTTCAGTCATGAAAAACGCAAGAGAATCGTACATAATGTTTCATCTACTGTGATGGCGTCCACTGTTTTTCTTTGGGTTGCCATGGAAATCTGCAGCCAGTTATCAATCATCCAGCTTCAGCCAAAATCTGGCACCATTTTGTTTTTATCCACATTTCTGAAGCTCTTCGGTTTCATGGCTTATATATCAGCTACTGCAGCGATGATTGTTAATGGTGCACCATTCTCTAGCATGCAGAGCATTATGCTCATGTTTTGGGCAATTTTTATGCTTGTCAATTCTGCAAAATCACTCACAGAAGTGTACCTTCCAATATTGGGAATCATTTTCACAGGCTCTTTATGTGCTCGTGCCAAGTAGCCACCACCACACTCACATGAAGGTCAACAATGAAAAAATTTAAGAAGCTGAGCTTCTAACTTAAACCAATCCTATATATATATATATATATATGAGTTTATCTTCTGCGTGCTAGTGTTTATGTTGCTATCTAACATGCGCCTTGATGTTGAGGGTGCATCCATGGTCCAACAGCTTATAGCCATAGATTTTGTTTGAAATAACTTAAACTTTAAATAACAAATAAATCTATGACTGTAAAGGTTGTTCCATTCCCCAGACTCAAGGTGCATTTAGAACCCCGTGTGTTTGTTCTTCTTGTTTGTGTCAATAATTCATAGGCGAAACACCGTACTTTCGGTGCAGTGCTGTACTGTATTGCTGTTGGATTTTACTTTCTTAACATTATGTTGAAAAATTTCATATTCCAATGATTTAATATGTGCAAATACCATATACTAATTGTATTATGCAGTCATCAGAAAGGTAAATTAGACTCTTGTTTTGATTGATATTAAGTAAGCTGGTTATGCTGTTCTTGATATATATATATACAAATAAGAACTTTTGTAACATTTAAGATTAAAACATACATGTCATATGTTGTTAACAATGAAATTCTTCCAACACATTGTACAACAGAAAGTACCTCAATCTTGAGTGAAATTGGAGATTTATATGAAGAAGCAGTATATGATGAACAGGTGAAGTATAGAGAATGAACATATTATGTGGACAAAAGCATTGAGAGTTTGCAAGCAGTGAAAAGAAAGAATATTCGAAATTGTGAAAATGATTGAAAATTGTGAGGGATTAAGTTGCTAAGATTTGATAGGCATGCCCTGTCTTTTTTGGAAGAAGTAAAAAGTGTAGAGATTAAAGGTAGTGGAGTAGGCAGAGGAGTATTAGTGGTTCTTAACTGTTATCAAAAACTGGTATTGAGGGACCACCATCGTCTTTTGTATAGGCAAGAGAGTAGGCCAATGTCTTACTTTGTCCCCTTCCATTATTTCTAATGGACTTTTCATACAAACACCGATACACCATTGCATATGCAAAATCAGAGTATTACTCTGTACACAAAGAAGAAGAGAGAAAATAAATAAATAAATAAATAAACTCATTCTAGAAAGCTATCTCTCGAATGTATGTATTTTATGTGTTTCGAAAACCCTTTTCAAAATACATTTCATAAGGATATTTTTGGGAAAACTCATTTTAAAAAAGCATTACAGATATGTATTTCGGAAAGTTTATTTTGAAAATTTCATTTCAGAAAACATATCCCAAAAATACAGTTCATACGTTCTAAAAGTTTCATTCCAAAAATTCTAAAAAGTTTTTTTCACAAATTTCCAAAATGTATATTCTAGAAGTCATTTTTGAATACGTGCGCAAAGCAATTGTGGGAGCAATAAGTAAAAGGCTAAGTAAAGATATCAAAGGTCTACTTAAAACAGAATTGTAATATTGATGATTGACTAAGATCCAAATATAAATATAAATGTACAAGTAATAATTTCAAATAATCAAGGATTATTAACAAAGGTCCAAATATAAATAAAATTAATTAACTTTTACACTAACTAAAAGAAGTTAGTTTAATTTAATTTTTCCAACCACATTTAAAACAAATAAATATCTTTTATGTAAATATGACGTCAAGAATAACAATATTGTAGCACCCATTTTTTCGCTACCTAAAATTTATAATCAACACAAAATCTAAAATAAATTTTATTCTTACTGGATAATGATATTTTGATTTACTTTTCTTGATTATTTTTAATCCATCACTCTCATCACCATTAGATCATCACATCATTATAAAAAATTAAAATAAATTATCTAAGTGTTTGGAATAGTAGATTAAAAATGGATAAAAAAAATAGATCAAATATATTATTCATTCATATTTTATTGAATATCTCAATAAACAAAAAAAAATTACAAAGAAACTTTATTGGAAAAGAAAAACAAAAGACTAAATAGATTATCTCAAATATCTCTGATATTAACTACTCTCTCTAGTATTTTGTGCATTTTCCTCACCACATAGTCATTTGTTTCCAGATAAATTAGGATAGGTAAAAATTACAACCACAAACAACTAAAATAAGAATAATAATTGTCTTTAATGAATGAAACATTGTTTTAAACAATAAAAATTTAATATATATATATGTTTAAAAAGAAAAAGTGAGAACATTTTAAATAATTACAATTTTAGTAGGCGTAATTTCTTTTAAAAAAATCATATAAAAAGGAATATATTGAATTAGCATTTTTATATTTTACTTTTAAATTAAATAGATATAGTAAAATTAATGAATGTAATACTTAATGAAATTATCAAAAATAATTTTATGACATACTTTAGTTTACACATGTGTATAATATTAAGTATCCTAAATATCATAGTGAACAAAAAATATAACATTGCATAATATTATTATATTTAATTATACAATGTAGCATATAAAAAAAAAGTAATTAATACAAAGCAAGGAAAGGTGTTTTTATGTTATATTTATGCAAAAACACTGTACATAATAGATCTATAGGAAAATTCTTAAATTGAATAGATAAATATAGTAACTAGTTTATCAAATATTACATCAATGATTTAGTTTGAGTGTGTTTTACTTTCCTCTAGCTGTTCAGATTAATGAGTGGATGCAACCTAAGTATATATCACTGACTTGAATACATAAAAATCAGCAAAAGATCTCACAATAATTGTATTTAATGGATTTAATCCAGAGAAGATTAGATATGGTAGCTGTTACACAAAGCAAGCATTTGTCGTTTTATTAGGACTTTGGATTATTTAATTTGTTTTATAGAAAATGTCTGAAACAAGGGTTTCCTCCTCAGTGCTGACTTAGACATAGTTGTAAGGAATTGGACAAGAAGCATGAGGAAATGGATCACAACAAATATTATACTACCTCTCTGTTTTCTAGCTCCATAGATGCCCATAAAAGCTCTTACAAAAAGTTCATGTCACCATTTTCTATTTGCAGTTACAGCCAATTGTTCCAGCTTGGTTATCTAATTTGTAGCCTAAATCCACCTCATTCTACCTGTAATTTTAAGGTAGTCTATGTTTTTTGTTTCAACACAGAATGTTCAGTAATTCCACAAAGAATGTAACTTTAAGATACATTCATAGTTTAGTTTTCTACATACAGTAATGGGATATTTACTGTCATTAACTTCCCTCTTGTATTGTCTTGATAATTCACCAAAATACACCAACCCATTTGAAAAACTAAAGGACCCTATTAAGATGCCAAATATCTAAATCTATGTTGAATCCAAGCACCACCTTTCTCTCTGCTTTGGTTTTATAGGGTATGAGCAGAGAAGAAGGAACAAAAGCAGCACATACTAATGCCATGGACCAACACAGCAAATCCATGTTATGTCACCCCACTTGTTCAGAATCAAAACACATGCAAAGGTCGCCTAAAAAGTGGGACCCTTAGTATACCATCTCAAATTTCCCACATGTAATCACATGATGGGTATGGAATGCCCAAACCCTTGTCACAAACGAACCACCACACAAAAAAACACCACACTGTTCCTTTGCACCAAAGAGACACCACCAATCCACAACCCTCTTTTTTTTCCCTCTTTTGCAAGTCAAGTTTTCAAACAAAGAACACCAAAAACTAAAATCATTCATTACCCAACTCAAACCCCCAAAACTTTTTAAGCCGAAAAGGACACAAGCCACCACAAATGCCAACTTACACAGATAATTTAAATTACAAAGGGGCATTTTGGCCAACAAAAGTACCTACCTTTAACAAACAACCTCTTTCACTGGTTTATCATACACCTTCTGCTATATATACCCTCTCTCTCTCTGACATCAATTCCAAGCACTTTACTACTCCCTACAATTGATTCCATGGCAGAGCTTGAGAGTCCTTCTGTTATGCCTAAGTTGATATCTTTTCTCTCTTCTCTGCTCAAAAGGGTTGCTGAATCTAATGATCTCAACCACCAACAACAACTCCACCAAAAGATCTCAGTTTTCCATGGCTTGACCTGCCCCACCATCTCCATTCAGAGCTATCTCGAGAGAATTTTCAAGTATGCAAACTGCAGTCCTTCATGCTTCATTGTTGCATATGTCTATCTTGATCGCTTCACTCAAAGGCAACCCTCCTTGCCTATCAACTCCTTCAATGTGCATCGGTTACTCATCACCAGTGTTATGGTGGCTGCAAAATTCATGGATGACTTGTGAGTATCTCAGTATAATTAATCATCAAATCACTCATACATTTCCTTTTCTTATTCAAATCTGTGAGAATTTTAAAGCTTAGTCCACTCTGAAATTTCTGTGAGATGTTCTTTTCATCATGAGGTGAACATAATTGACATGGAATGGAAGAGCAAATTTAAGACAATTCTGCTGGGGGGTGCTTCAATTTCCTAGTAACAAATGGTTCTGATTAACATGGTGTGATGGGGTGTGATTAACAGTTAATCATGTGATTTAAGTATGTTGTGGTAATTTCTGAATGAAGTAAGTTACAACGTTTGTTGGAAGAGATCTTATGATCAGATCCTTTCAACCAGATCAGAGAAAAAACAATAGAATTGCTCAGTCATTCATTCCTGTGTTTGGAGATTGATGTTTCTCAGGTTGATTGTGAAATACTTCATTTCAGGAGAAAAACAAAAACAAAATTAAATCTGTAATAAACGCAGATCTTGCATGTTATTTTTTTTTTCCTGTAAAATTTTCATTTTCTACCATGATAATTCTCTGGTGCATAGTTTTAAATTGAAAACGACCATGTTTCTTAAAAGAATGTAGTCTTGCTTGTGAACACTACTATGTCCAGGCTGGCTTTACCTTGGAAAGAGACAACCCACCCATGTGACCCCACCACTTTATTGCATGTACGCAGCAGCTAACTTTTAAAGACAATCATGAACTTCCTGAAAAACAATGTCTCTACACAAATCTATGGTCGGATTTAGCACAAGACATAAAAGGAAATGCCAAACTCTTAATGATTATTGACTTGCTTGTTTCATCTCAAAAAATTTACATGCTATTCACCAAATTCCTCACTCTTTCACTTTTCTGTCACTCTTCAAATCCTCAGGTACTACAACAATGCTTACTATGCAAAAGTTGGGGGAATCACTACAATAGAGATGAACTTTCTTGAGGTGGACTTCTTATTTGGCTTGGGTTTCCATTTAAATGTAACCCCTGGCACATTCCAAGCTTACTGTGCACATCTCCAAAGGGAAATGTTGCTGATGCAGCCACTGAATTTAGCAGATTCTTCCCTAAGTTTAGGAAAATCACTAAAGGCACATTTATGCTTCAACGAGGATGAATCATCTTCACATCAAAAGCAACAACAATTAGCTGTTTGATTTTCTTGCATTTTCTCAATGCATGTAATCAGAACTCTAGTTGTAGATGTAGTGAACCTGTTATAGATTTGCAAATTAAATCATTTTGCTCCTTTCTTTGTGTCTTTAATTAGCTTTTTGTTTTCTGTTTCTGAATTCTGGTTGATTAAATTATTCGGTATTGTACAGAGTTACAGATAATTGTCTCTTCTTTACAGTCTGGCTAGATAAGTGTGGTATTTTAGTTCTTCTGATATAATAATCAATGGTTTTTCTTCTTCTTTTTTTTTTTTTTTTTTTTTTGTATGGTTGAGACCGTTTCTCGTCCACCTTTGGATTCCATAGGGGTTTTGCTTTCTTCTCTTTCACAT
>Ga0099822_1002897_pt1 | contig 21715 bp, 8 predicted proteins | sample CowpeawhiteBW_FD_76839 | JGI IMG/M metagenome (GOLD analysis project Ga0099822, IMG submission 76839) | Root nodule microbial communities of legume samples collected from California USA - Cow pea white BW | ecosystem: Host-associated > Plants > Roots > Nodule | place: USA: California | collected... | reverse complement strand
TGGATGACATATTTATTTTATGTATTTATATATTTGTGCATAGCTCACCCTATTTGTGTGTTTGTGGCGATGATCAGATAACTTGTTATCTAGGAGCAGATGATTTGACAGGTGAGCCAAGAGATGCTTAGAGGCAGAGAGCAGGGGCTACTTGGGGCTTTTGAAAGAATTTACATTTTTTTAGACTTTTGATGTAATTTTAATTATGTTGAACGTTGGTGGAATTGTAATAATGCAATTGCGAATTTTTGAATTATGTTACCGTTAAAGTTTTTAAATTTCCCGCGTTTTTGGGAATATGCGAATATAAATGAGGTTTTATTAATATTATCGTGTTTTAATTTATTGTATTTATTCATTTATAAATACTTAAAAGTAATATTCCTTAGGGATGTTACAGCTCACCACGGTTTCAAGTTAGATTAAGTTAAAAAAAATACAAATTTCAATACAAGTTAAAATTGGACTCGGCTCACTCAAATTGAACTCGTGATGAGTCAGGTTGGCTCACTGACCCAAACATAAAAAAAAATAAAAATCACCTCACTCTTAACTTAACCGTACATGTACAACCCAAAACACAAACAAACTTTTTTTTTTTTTGAAATTTTGGGGAGAGAGACTCACGCCTAAGACACTTCATTCATTCTCTACCTTTGTCTGTCATTAGTAATTTTCTTTTCCTAAGATAGTAAGGTATAATATAGGGTTTGATATTATTTAGATTTTACTTAGAATTATGATTTAGTTTTTGGAATGAATTATTTATTTATTGTCTAAAATGAGAAAAAGTAAATTGTTAAAATAGGTTTGGACTTTTTGACTTTTGATTACATATTAAAAAAATGTTAGATTGAACACTACAAGAAAATTCTCAATTAGAAACTAATTTTAGTAACCAAAAATAGTTAATCACTATAGTGATCAATTTAGATACTAATTTACAAAATTAAAAATTATTAGTTACTAAAATAGTCACTATTATGAATAAAAAATTATAATTGGTCACAAAATTGGCCACTAAATAATTAGAGACCAATTTAGAAACTAAGTCATTTTGGTAGCAAAACCTAGGTAGCTAATTTAATGACCAATTTCCTTTGGTAGCCAAAATCATGGTAGCTAATTTTCAAGACCAATTTAATGACAAATTATAATTTTTTATTCATAATAGTGAATATTTTAGTAACCAATAATTTTTAATTTTGTAAATTAGTATCTAAATTGATTACTATAGTTATTAATCATTATTGGTCACTAAAATTGGTCATTATTTAGAAGTTTTTTTTTTGTAATGAAAGAAATAAAAAAGTTATAATTTTTTTCAAAAAGTGACCCAACCAGTTTAACCCATCAACTTGTGTTGGGTCAGGTCGGGCTCAAATTTCTTGAACTCACTAATAAGTGTGCCGGGTTGGGTTGACTCACTAATTGACCAACCCGTGATGTGTCGAATCGGGTGACCCGTTTTGACACTTTAAATACATACTTATTTTCTTAGAAATAGGAACCAAGTGGAAAAAATGGAAAATACTTTTTACTATAAGTGGTCGTTGAAATATTTATACTAAACCATACTTTAAAATGATAACCAACATTGTAAACTGACTTTCTAGAGTTCTTATAAAATATTAGAAATGAACTAAATTGAATTGTATAAGGTAAATTAAATGTTATCTTTTGATATTCAAATGAAATATGTCTATCAATAATACACTTTAAATTAGGGGTGACAATGCGGGTTGGCCCGGCCCGTTTAGGCCCGGCCTGCATAAGGCCCGCACATCGCGAGCTGGTTCTCCCCGCCCCGCACTTGGCCCGCGGGTTGACCTTTTTTTTTTAATTTTTTTTAATCTTTTTAATTTTTTTTTTAAAAATTTGTATGATAAAACTTTCAATGTTTAAAAATTAGGAAACTTTAAGAAGTTCATAAAATTAAGTAAAGACTTTGGGAGTTGGATGATAAATTGATAATTCAACATTTTCATCATATTCATACTATGACATACACAATGTATTCTTTAAATTTTAGCACATTAAAAAATATATAATACTTGTCTTTTTCAATTATACAAGAATTTGAAATGTTAATGCAAGAGTCCATAAAAAAAGTAATTAATATACACAAGTGCAAGTTTTTTTTTTAAATTTTATGTGGGCTTGCGGGCCAGGCCACAGGCTTATACGGGTCGGGTCACTGTAGGCCTACGAGCCGGCCCTACGGGCCAGGCCCTAATTGCCACCCCTACTTTCAATAATAATAGAAAAAAAGCTTTTAAAGGTCATACAACCAGAAAATCCAAAATTACTACTAACTAAAAGAAGAAATTTAAACAGACTCCACACATCAATATATGGCTCTCTCATTGTGCAAAACATGGCTTCCTATAAAATTGACATGTCGCCCACAAGGGTTAGTAAAAAATCAACACAACAAATGCACTGATAACACATAGCAAGTAATAAGTATTTTATCTTTCTCCTCAAGGGACTTGTGCAAAAGATGACAACTCTCATATTCAATAATTCAATTAGACCACTAAGTTCACAAAAACACTAAGAATTTTTTTTTTGTATTTTATCAAACAGTTGGTGTGCAACAAAAAATTAACATATTGTATTTACAATTTGTCAAGATTAGACTTCAACCACTTCATTCTCATGCATTCTAAATTATCTCAATTTCATATTCATGTTAAAATTAACTCACAAGAATACTTAAATCATATTCCTAGAGTCTTTGAGCCTATGATCACTCATCAAGTTTCAATCCCTTGAATCCTCAACAAGTAAACTCATACATTAGTTTCAAGAGTCAAAGATTACAAATGAACCAAGTTCTATTTCCAGATACAAGTGTTCATTAGGTATTCAATTTCAAGTGTAGATTCTAAAGATATTTTCCAACATCTCAAGAATCATAAATCAAACATGGGAACAATCCACATATCAAGCATGAAACATGGAAATCAAACACTAACTTGAATTTTTGAAGATTATATATATATATATATATATATATATATATATATATATATATATATATATATGTGTGTGTGTGTGTGTGTGTGTGTGTATTTTACACAAGAATTCAGTGTTTTACATATAATCTCAATAATAAAAATTGCTCTCCATGGTGGAGAACCTAGGGTTTTACAAAATTGAAGAATAGAGAAAAAATTGGAACCATAAAGTAAAAGCAATCCTTTTCCTAAGGTTCTTAACAACTAATTCATGCTCCAATTGTGCATCTCATTCGCAACTCTACCTTCAATTTCGTAGCCTATCATCCTTTCCAACCCAAAAGGGGTAAAACCTCCATGGATGAAGAATGAGACCCAAGAAGAAGAAGGGAGAGTTTCCTAACATCCCTAGCAGCCTCCAAGAGCCTCTACCAAGCACCCAAGGTATTTCTATTCGTGCAAAATGAGGAATCCTCCCAAAAATGTCGTAGAAACATGATTAAATAACCATATTCGCGTATCAAGGTCGAAATTCTCGCTAAACGACTTCATTCTCTCCTAACGAAGCCTAAAATCGACGCTCTCTGACTTGTAACTTGCTAGGCGAGTGATATTTTAACCCAACGACTCAGATACTACAATTTTGTGTTGTCATTTTCTCCTAGAGAGCCACCAGCTTGCCCAGTGAGTCTAATGGTGTTTTTTAGCCTTCCGGGGGGTGGTCCAAAGCAGTATATACTTATAGGTGAGTCTTTTCTCCATGTTTGCAATGTTGGGCACGATTCCAGTGCTCATCGACATGGGTATTTTTCTAAAAATCAATCTTTCTTATCCAATCATGCTTCCTTAAGTTCCAACTTATTTTATTCTACCATAATTGCTTCCTATTGACTTATTTTACACACTCAAAATATATATTAGAGGTAAACAAGCATAAAATAGTTAAAATACAAAACAATACAGAAACAACAGAAACATGAGGATTAAACAAGATAAAAGCTATAGGGAGGTTGACTTTATTCATGAAATTTAACACAAATAAAAGGTAGAAAACAATGTTATCAACAAGAAGAATCATAAAAGCTTTTTTGTTTTCTTTTTCTCAAACATTGTAAGACCCGTGAAAATTAATTAATTAAGTAATAAATGCGGGTAGTGGGAGCCTTTATGACATTAAATTTTGATTTATATAATGTGAAAAAGTACTAGCTCAAGTGGTTGAGAGTACTTTGACTGTGAGAGAGGACTTGGATTTGAGTCTTATGTATGCCATTTTTGTGTTTGATATTATTAATTTTGATAATACGCACGATTATGTTGAGTGAAAACATAATTATACAATTATGTGAATTATCATGAAACATGAATTGCTTGAGTGGTTATGCAATGATTTGATGATAAGCATGGTCATGGGTTCAAACCTTGGTGAGCCAAATTTAACTCTTTTTTGTTAAAAATTAGTTGTGACATTTCTAAAAGCTGTGAGGTGCACGAATCCAAGGTAAAATAGAGAGTTGTGAGTGAATTAGAGAGGGGAAATTGTAGTGGTGATAAGGAAAGCCATTGGCGATCAAAGGAACCTCCCAAATTCAAGTTTTAAGTAAGGAAATTTCAGGTTAGGGTAGTTGAACCCGTAATTGTATTCTTTTGATCATATTGCATGATTGTGATGATTATATGCTATGGATTTCGTATTGCACCTGAGGTGAATTTGGGGTTTGGGTGTTTGGGACTGTTTTATAGGAATTCTTACCTAATTGTATGATTATAATGAGATTATGCAATGTATAAGTTGTAATTGTGCAAACGTAGGTTGTTGGAGCCTATATTATGTCAAAATTGTGTTCATATGTGCGTGCACTGTTTTCCAAATGAATGGTATGAATTGGTATGAGTTTTTGGCATGTCTGCTGGTGTGTGCGTGCGTAAACAGGTCGAAGTCAGCAACTCTCGCTCAAGCGAGCCAGGCTCGCCTAAGCGAGATTAGAAGAGAATTGGGTCTGTTTCTACTCGTGCGTCTCGCTCGAGCGGAGGGTTTTCGTCTTGGGCGACAGACTATCTCGCTTAGGCGAGTGTGTCTCGCCTAAGCGAGAACTCGTGAGTGTTGGGGGTTTGTTTTGAGCATCTCGCTCAGGCGGTAAACGCTGTTTTGGACGAAAGGGCGTCTCGCTCAAGCGAGAGCTTCTCGCCTAAGCGAGTTTTCGAGGACTGATGTGGTACGTTGTGTGGCTCGCCGCCTAGGCGAGGTACCTTAGCTCTGAGCGAAGGATGGTCTCGCCCAAGCGAGAAGGAGCTCGCTTAAGCGAGACTTCGTGGGTTGCAGCTGTACTAGTGGCTCGCTCAGGCTAGTGGGTCTAGCTCAAGCAAGATACGCTGGCCGTTTGGACAAAGGCTTTTAGCCTAAGCAACATATAGTGCTATTGTGCGTTCAAGGCAAGTGTTACTATTGTGTCAAATCAAATGTGTTGGAATTGTGATACGTGGTCTACTAGGCTTCTAAGATATCTCAATGGTGGGCTTGATGATGTTCCTTGAGTTGTGGCTCGGAACATATCCCTTGAGTGGTGGCTCAAGATAGGGATTAAGCATGTGGCATTCTCTGGGTTGTGGCCCGAAATGACGTCCATGGAGTTGTGGCTCGGGATAGCGGATGAACACGAGGAACTCTTGAGTTGTGGCTCAGGTTTGCGAGTGTTGCCGGTGTGAGTGTGCTTATTGAGGCCAGTACGGATGGGTTTAGATGGATTGCCCTCCTCAGTGATTAACTGACGATTTTGGTAGTCCTGGGACGTTACGGACTATGTTCGTATTTGGGAACTCCACTTGGCGTTATGGTATGTGATTCGTAGCATGGTTTCCCGCACGTGCTCTATCTGTCGTGGTCGATAGGTGTGGCAGCAAGACCTCTTGAGGTACTCACTATAAGATATAGAACACTGTTAACATGGTTGTGGCCATGAGGAAGGAAAGGAATGAGTTTTCTTTGACGTGAATGGATATCACATGGTTGTGGCCATGTGGAAGGAAATGATGTATGCTTTTGATGTTTTAGGTATACTTGATTTATATATATGTATATGTTTATTATATTAGCTCACCCTATCTGCTTGTGTTTGGTGATGATCGTGTACGCGGTACATGTGAGCAGATAATGTGGATGCAGGTGGTTCTGGTGGAGCTTAGCCACGGAGAGGAGATAGCTCGGGATTTTTATGCTTATTTATTATTGGTTTTGGGAAATAAATTGTAAACAAATTTGTAGGATATTTTTATATTATTTCCAGATATTATAATTTATGGATTTTAGCTTTATTATTGAACGATAATAAAAGTTTTAAATTTTCCGTGATTTGGGAAATAAAATATTATTAATTGCAGCGTGTTTAATTATATTTTTTTATTTATTAAAAATCCATAATATCCGGTAGGATGCTACAAACATTCACAAAGACATTTTGTCTTCTTTCTCATTAACCCACACTTTGTTTTCTCTCTCTTTCATTGCATCTTTCCCTGAAGTGACACACCTTCTTCTCCTTCTTTCATTCCTCTCAAGCAAGCAGTTCTTCACTTATTATCCAAAACAACGGTTAAGGATTTCTGTTACGATTTTGATGGGGACATGACCATAAGTAAAGGTAAGATCCACTTAAAGGATTTCGAGAGCTTATGACAAAGACTATAGCATGAAAAACAAAGAAAGACCATTGAAGTAAACACAACAACATTAAATATCTATCCGGCAGCTAAGCCTGCCCCACATGGTTATCCACATGTTTCCATATTATGCGGATACACTTCAACAATAAGATGGACATTGTGTATATGTTTTATGGAAAATTTTAACTTTTCCCTTCCCATGCACAATAATATTCAGATACTAAGAATTTACTTTCATAATTATTCTCTGGTCATAAATTTGTTAGAATTTACTTAATAAATATTTCAAATATCAATGAATAAGATCATATTCAAGCTAACTTATAGTAAACTAACTAACTTGAAGGAAGAACTATGTAAGGAACCAAACAATAAGTGTGGGACTTCACATTGGAAATTCAGAACTATATATCAGACACAAAATTAACCACTTAATTAAAAAGAAACAGATTGCATTACCTAATTTAATAATAAAATAGACCTTAGAAGTGCAGTGAAGGTCACTGCTCTCGTCCAGGGAAGTATGGTTTTCGGTGTCACAAGCTTCTATTTTATAGCTCATACTCTTTACTACAATGAAGGAAACACTAATGTCATCAAAATAACACATCAGCAGAGAAGATTAATTTACAGGATTATAAACAGCTAATAAATGCCCAACAAGGGAAAGGATTCTCTTCCGGAAAATTATGGAATATACTATAAAGTAAGTACCTAACACAGAAGCATCTAGGTCAAATTCAAAAATTGAAAGGAGCAACTTGTAAATGCTTAACTAAATAGTAGGGGCTGCGCGGACGCAAGCCCCCTCTGCCACAAATTATGATGTAAGTTCCACCACAAAGGTAGACCTTAGAACAACACCCCTTCTTTGTGCAATCAAGGTCACTGCTCTAGGCCATGAGCCTTCATGATCGCTCATTCACCCCATCCAGGTAAGTATGTTTTTCAATGTCACAACTATTTCTTTTATAATTCATACTCTTTAATACTCTGCTGCATACATACATGTGGGACTTCAAATATGATTACTCTTTAATGCAAGTTCTTTTTCGAAGAAGTGTATTTTTGGTCAAGGAAAAAATAGAATACAATAACGAGGGACCCAAAAAAGGCAAAAATCATTTTTAGTCCAAAAGATTTCGACTTGTATTTCCATAGAATGGTTGTTGTTCATTTAAAACAAATTAGCAGACATTTTCAATTTGTGGGATTATAAACTCAGTTAAATGTTTTGAGGGAAAAAAACACATTATTTTATTGTGAAACTAAATCAAATATCCTGTAAGATGTTTGGATTGGCGTACAAAAATTGCATGTTTCATAAAATCTACATAAAACAATCCAAAAAATGTTAAGCTATAATGACTTGTTTGGCTTAATATATGATCAAAATAAATATATAATCTTTAAATTGTATTAGCTGACGGTCACCTAAGTTGGTGTTGCTAACGTTATATCTTTAAATTGGCAATGCTTACTGAACAATCTCACAAATATTTTAGCCTTTGGCATTGGTTTTCCTTTATAAAGTGGTACCAGTGCACTCAGCTTACACATTGCAAAGTAGAGTTTGTTCATGCTTCTGTCGATCTTAACTAATAATTTTAGGATATTTGAATAATATATTTAATCATTGTCACTTAATTTAAAAGAAATCAAATTCTTAAACTTATCAATAATTGAATCAAAACTGAAATCTTTTGTTGTTTTTCCTCATATATTTTTCCTTAGAATAAGGATTGTCTTTGATATAGACTCCATTTAAATAAGCTCTTTTAATTTAATCTTTTTGACTCATTGAATATTTCATATGATATTGTTGGCACTCCATTTTTCATTTTTTCTCTCTTTAAAAGTTTAGTTTTAGTTTAAATAAATATTTGTTTGTCTTGAATTAACTAGTTTTTGTTGGTAGCTTAGAAAAATAGAGTTTTTATAAAAATGTGAGAAAAAGGTTGTTTTTAAGAGTATTTTGTTGCATTTAGTTTTGTTCTTTTTAAGACTCCATCACGAAAAGAGGCACGAGCCCTCGATGTTGCAACATGCAAATGGAGAGATGAGTTTGATGCGTGATCAAAGTAGGATGATGTGTGATCAAGAGGGAGAGAGATTAGAGCATATTCGTGGTAGATTCGTGAACGAGTGGAAGGATCAAAACGAGATCGAGGGCATCGAAATGGGGTAGCAATATCACGATTCTGGTTTCGAGCAAAGAGGATAGGGGTTAGGTTAATTTTTTGTTTCTTTTCTCTGTTTTCTTTTTCTTTGGAGAAGGGTTTAAAAGGGGAAAATTAAGTTTGTGAGAGGCGAGCCCTGGCAGAGCGAGACAGACAGAAATGTTTGGAGGGGTTCGAGAGTTCATGTTCATCGAATGTTCTTGTGTGAGAGGGAGAAAGTGTAATGTAAGAGGGTCTTCTCCATATCTTATGAGCTTAAAGTAGCCTTCATAGATTGAGATTTTCCTTGTGTTAGGTAGTTGTACTTAGTTCACCCATGAGATAAATAGACACCAAGATTGGGCTCAAAAAGTTTCCTTTCACCATTTAAAATTCTAGCACTTTCTTTATCTCTTGTATACTTTTGACTTTGTTGATTTCAATGAAATACACTGGTTTAAATTTTTGTTTTGATTTCCAGCTTTCAATTTGGTTGTTCAAGCTTTTATTGCGTTTTAAGTTTTCTTGTCTTTAATTTTTATAATTTTAAATTCCATTTTACGTTCTCTACTTTTAAATTTTGCATCATTTTAAATTTCCTTTATTGCTTTCTATTATCATTTTGTTTGTCTTTAAGTTTCTGCACCAATTTCAATTCTCTTGTTTCATATTTAAATTTCCTATAGTTTTTAGTTTATAGGATCATGGTTTCTATTAGTAGTAGTGGTGGTAGGGACTTTCATCTTCATGCATATTTTGTTTATGCACCAACATTTGCATCTTTTAGTTGTACATGATAGAGCATCCAATCCTCCATATTCTCATGTTGTGAATTGAATCCATGAATCTATCCATGCTTACTAAGTTGCATTGAAGCTCTGCCTCACATCTGCATTCAAAGCATTTCATGCATTATGATGTCATGTTTCAATAGTTGATATAGGTTCTGGTTGTAAGATCCGGGAAAATTAAATAAATAAATAAAGATTTATTTAATAAATGTGAGGGTGGGAATCCCTAAGTTAATTAATGTGGAGAGAGAAGACAAGGAATAGAGTACTAGCTCAAGTGGTTGAGAGCATTTGGCTATTAAGAGAGGATTTGTGTTCAAGTCATGCAGATGCCAATTGTGTGTTAATTTAATTATTTTATTGTTTTGCATGTATGCTTGATCATGGAGCATGATGATATAATCATAGATAAGTAAGAATTACCATGAAACATGAATTCGTTGGTTGATTGTGCATTAGTTTTGTAATTGCTTGGTTGTGTGTTCAAATCTTGATTGACGTAAAATAGTTTCCTTTGTGCCCAAATTCTTTTTGCTATGATTGGGAAGGTTCAGAAACCCTAGCTATCGTAGGGGGTAGCTAGAAGGGGCTGTAAAAGCCATTAGTTAATGACATTTGATGATGATTTTCGTTTTTATTTTTTTTATTAAAATTTTAAGCTACAAAAGAGGGGAGAATAAAGTGAGTGAGGAAGAAGAATAAGCATTGTGATATAGACCATCCACTTGCACTGAAAAGTAAGTCTGAGAGAGAGAATCAGATGGCCAATCAGAGTGGAAAGTAGTAGGAGCCAAAAGAGGGGAACACATTGGAATCAAGGGAGGGTCAAGGATATCAACTTCAGCAAAGAAACCGAGTTAAAGGGGTTTCCTTTCGTGTTTAATTTTAAATATATATGATTCTGGGATGTATGTAATCTATGTGTACCTCTGCATTCTCCAAAATTCTGAAGTGTGCGCATTTTTGGAATTTTTCCCGAAACTGCCTAGCGGTCTCGAAGACTCGCCAAGCGACACATGCGTCTGAACCCAATTTTCTGGGTTTTGTGATGAACCGCCTAACGGTTGTGTTCTGTTTGCTATGCGACACGAACTAGAATGCCAATTTTATGTATTCTTGTGGTTTCCGTGATGATTGGGAAGCCTGAATTGGACCTCTGTGTGTGATTGTATGAATTGCTTTTTGATAGAATGTATGAAGGGGCTTCAATTGAGGGAATTGTATGAACCCTTGCATAATCGGGGGTAATGTGTTATGATTAGGAATCAGGAAGGTTGGGACTCACAAGTTTATGTGATAAATTGTGATAATGATGTGTTGTTGGAGTGGATTGGAATTCGTATAAAAGGGATGGAACCATAATTGTATAATTTTATGAGAAATTGCATGATAGGAACGAATAATTGGGAATTAGGGCTTGTACAGGTGTAGGAAAATCTGGGAAGTGCCCATAATTGTATTCACCGCCGAGCGATACTTTAACTACTGCCAAGTGACATATATGGACAGATGTGCACTTTGTTCTACTTCGCTTTTGGATGTCTGAGGGTTATTTGGAATTTTGGTTTAATCATATAGATTATTTGAGCAAAGGGTGTTGGGAAGGGAATATATGTATGCAATGGGAGTACCTATGATGAGCATGTGATAATTGGATTTAAAGGAAGGGAAAAGGGATGTTTTATTTTGACATTGGTGTCGTAACAATGTCTGTCTGGAGAACTTTCTGTTATATGCAGAGTGTACTGTTGGTTGGAAAATCAGTATGGCATGTTTTACTTGGTAAAAGAATATGTGTGTAGTGAATTCTATTAACATTTAAGTAATGTCATGATCTCAAATCATGAACTCATTATGTATATGAGTGTGTTGAATTATGATTCAGTCATGCTAATGTGACTGGATATACGTGATTGATGTTATGGATTGCCTATGGATTGTTTGGGTTCATTGGAACTTGTCCAAAGTGCCAAAAATAAGTAACACTAACGCTACTGCAATGGCGCTTGGCGACAAGGGGCGAGCTGTCAGGCGATAGCGGCCAAAACAGTGACCACTTAAACGGGTGGCGCTTGGCGGAAAGGGTGGTCCCGCCAGGCGATTACTGTCAGATAGGGACTCTCGAAAGGGCATGGCGCCTGGCGGTGTTTGGTGGCCGCCAAACAGTCTGAAGCGTTGTTTCGCCTGGTGACGTGGGTGTTGCACTAAGCGATTTCACGTGCAGAGTTGGGTTGCGACAAAGGATTCTACATAACTTTGGATGGAGGCCTTGAGGAGATGACTTGTTGGGGGCCCTTTACGAGTTGTAGCTTGTAATGGGAAGTTAAACATGTGGCCATTCTAGGTTGGAGTCTAATGGTATTGGAATTTTGATGTAAGTGTGCTAGTTGTGGCTAGTATGGATGGTTCACTCGATTACCCTTCACGGTCGGAGTCGATGAGGCTGGTAGTCTTGTGATAAATATGGAGTGTGGTCCGTATTGGGGAGCTCCACTCGGTGTTACGGATTGTAGTTCGTGACTTGATAATTTCCGTGTGTGATCTACAAGTGGTGACCGATAGATGGAGGGACCATTACTTGGAGCTTGTGGTGGCAAGAGTCATCTTAAGGATATCATCAAAGGATGTAGAATCAAAAGGCGCACAATGGGAGTTGTGATTGCTTGGGTCTGAGGATTGTAGTTCTCAGAAGGCACTAGTACAAAAAGAACATTCTACAACAGAGTATTAGATCAGTTATGTGAGAATCAATCTAAAAAAAATGTGGTGGCAAAGTTGTAAATACTGGGAAGCATATAAGATCGGTTGAATTTTTAATCGATCTATTATATGAATTTTAAATCGGTTCTCTCTATAACCGATCTAATATTCACATATTAGATTAGTTAAAAATTCAACTGATCTAATACATTTCCTAGTTTTAACAAAAACGTGAAAATCCTTTTCATTGTTGTGATGAACTTCTTTTCTTTCTCTTCTTCTCCGTTGACCACTACTCATCACCAGACCTCATAACTGATGCCCACCACCATTGTGGCCGCCAACGAGCCCTAATGTCGTCGCTTTGTTCACAGAAAATAGAAGCTTATTTCCCTTCTCTATCGCGCCTTTGTTGCTCACCATTGGTCCAAACCTTTGCTCACTAACGTTGTCGCCGCCATCGCCGCGCAAGCTCTAAGCTTTCGGCCGCCACCCACGAGCATTAACCCTAACACTTCGTTTCGTTCACCAAATGCATAGGTTTCTTTTCTTCTCTCCCGCGCCTCCACTCTCGCCTCACTACTCGAACCCTCCTCCCCTCTTTTTATCTGTTTTGTTTTTTCTTGATTTAGGTTTATTCCAAGGATGATTAGGGTTGATTGGGGATATTCTAAGGGCCTGTTGAAACCATATAGAGATGTTGAGATTATTGTGTAATTTTCTGGAATGATTTTGATTTTAGTGTTCATTTTGATTTGGGAATGCAAAACTGAAATTTTGTGGAGTTGTTTTCATTTTTTTTGTAATTTGTATTAGTCATTTGTCTTTAATTGTTGTATATGTTCTGTATGCCTATTGAAATTAAGACATTCAAGTTTAGACAAGGAGTGTGAGTGCACGTCTATTTTTCCTTTCCAGTTTAAATTATTAGATCGGTTGTTTCAAAATCGATTTACTATGTTTTAGAGATATTACATCGTTGTATATTAGATCGGTTACGGAACCGATTTAATATGTGCTCTAGAACCGATCTAATATGTATATTTTACACTAGTGAGGGTCGTGGGTTTAAGTTTCAATTTATTGTCGCTATTTATTTTATTTTATTTGAACTCACCCTTTCTGTTTGTACCTGACGATGATCGTGTAACTTGTTACACATGAGCAGATGATGTTTCAGGTGGTATTGGTGATGCTTAGTACTGGAGCGGGGCTAGTATGGGGATCTCATAGAGACTATTTTATCATTTTTTTCTTTGTATTTCCGCTACTATACTTTATGAATTGGAGATTTGGATCCTTGGTGGATTTAATGTATTTTGAACATTGTGACATTAATGAAATTTGAAAACTTCACGCACTTTGGGAAAGAGATTTATTTATAAATTGTCGATTTATGTTAATTATAATTTAAATTTTATTTAAATTAGTAATATCCGGTGAGGATGTTACACTGATTTTGGTGTTTTACTTTTCTGCTGCATGCTTTATGAGATCTTCCTTGATATGACAAGTGAGGGCTGTCTGTTTGCTGGTTTATTGTTGCGATATAGATTCTGCCATTATTGGAACATCTACATTTGCATTTGCATTCATCATTAATTCTGAATGAACAACCACAATTAACATCAGTTTGCATCCTTGCACGTGATTTATGGTTGTGATAAAGCATAGTCATATTTGTTGCAGCCCACATCATTCGAGTATTTTGGATGTGTTCACATCATGAAAGAAAAAAATTTGCATCAGTTTTTCATCTCATGAATTATTTCATTCATGGATTTTAGTTGAGTTTTAATTGAACAAAATTTTTCACACGCATGCTTCATTCATGTAGACACTTTCTCATTCCATTTAAATATAGTTTCTCATATCAATTACGTTTGCACGCATCTGCATCCTTGCATCTCATGCATAACATTAATTAGTTCCATCTTGCATTTAGATTAGTTTTAATTTAGACATTTAATTCTGCATGTTAGTTTCTTTATTTCATTATATTTTCCCCTTTGTTTTCTTTTATTTTCATATTTAGCAAGATTAAATTACGGAAGCTATATTCGATATGCATCATTTCCTTAGATTTGATACCCAGGGTTTCCCTATACTTCATTAGGGGAATTTTGGTTTTGTTTAGTCTAAGTGCGTCTGAAAACTTGAGTTAACAAATATTTTTCTAAATCAACTTTCAAATAATTAATATGAAAACCCTCATTTATAATTGTTGAATATTAAGAAGGGATTCCTGTAATTGAACCGTTAGATCCTTAGTATCATGTTTTATAATAGGAGAAAAATGTAAGTATTTGTTGCTTACCTTTAACTTTTAGAAATAATCTATTATTTTATTTTTCATCATTATATAAAAAAATAAGTAAGACTAAAAAATTAACTATCAGATTCTAATTAAATATTAACAAACATAATTACTATAAACATTCGCTTAAGCTATATTTTGATCTTGAGAGTTTGATGCAAACTTAATTGGGACACATACTTATAAAATCTTAAGAGTCATATCACAATATACAATATTCAGAGTTATATAGTTACAATATGAAATATTATGAGTTTTGAGAATTTTTAGGAATTGTGAAAATATGAGAGATATAAAATATATGATAGATATAAGAGATATGTTACAGGTGAATTATTGATTCGAAAATTTTCCATTTTCAAATGCGGATTTAAGTGGGATGTAGACTTAAATGAGTGTGGATTTAAGCGAATGTTTATTGTACTAAAAGTAAAGTTTATGAGAATTATCTTTTCTTTTTTGTATTATTTATTGTATTTAATTTTATATTTTACTATTTATTAATATTAAATGGGTTAAATATGTTTTTAGTCTCGTAACTTTTAGTGAATTTTGGAATTAGTCCATTTCGAAACTTTGGACCAATTTAGTTCTTCATCTTTCGAAATATGTGAATTTAATCCTTTTAATCAAAATTTGTTAAGTTTATTTGTCATTTCAAGTGCGTTTCATAATAATATTTGACTTAACATTAAAGTAAAAATGTGTCAAACAATATAAATAACTCAAATACAATCCTAAAATGCATACGAAACATCAAATAAACCTAACAAAATTTTATTAAAAGGACTAAATCCACGTATGTTGAAAGATGAAGGACTAAATTGGTCCAAAGTTTCAAAATGGACTAATTCCAAAATCACTGAAAGTTAATGGACCAAAAACATATTTAACCCATATTAAATTATTCACTTTATTAATGTATCAAATTTAATTATCATAAAATTCTATCTTACTACAAAATTCTAGGTTAAAATACTTTTTTGGTCCCAATTTTCGTCAATTTTTTTCAAATAAGTCCTAATTTTGGTTTTGTGTTCAAATAAGTCCTAATTTTCGTCAATTTTGCTCAATTGGGTCCTTTTTTACTAACACCATTTAAATCATTAATGGTCATGAACAGTGATTGCCACGTGTCACTTCGTGATTTTTTTGATTTTTGATTTTATTTTTTTTGAATTATTTTTGAATTTTTTTAAATTTTTTAAATGTCCACATGTCAACCAGTAGTGTGCCACATGTAAAAGTCAATGTTCTATATTCAACTTGGTCCCTATATTTGTTATTTTTGTTAAATTTAGTTCCAATTTTGTCTCTATCAAAGATGTGACCAAATTTAATTTTTATATCAAAGTTATAATGATGTGAATTTTAATATAAAAATTAAATTTGGTTTCAATTTGGAGAGGGACCAAATTGGTTAATGTTAACAAAAATTGTGACTAAATTGAACAAAAATAACAAATATAGGGACCAAATTGAATATAGAACATTGACTTTAACACGTGGCATGCTACTGGGTTGACACGTGGACATTTAAAAAAATTAAAAAAAATTAAAAAAAATTAAAAAAAATTAAAAAAAATTAAATAAAATAATAAATAAAATTAAAAAACTAAAATTAGGACTTATTTGACAAAACTTGACGAAAATTGGGACCAAAAATGTATTTTAACCAAAATGCTATTATACATAGATAAAATTTAAAAATTTACTTGTGGGGGAGGAGGCCATGGCTCCCTTGGATCCTAATGAAAATACGCCCCTATTGCAACGCATAACTCCCATCACAAACCTTGTTCATTCTATTTTAGGTCACATCCATTGTCTTGTGACAAAGATCAGGTAAGTCAAGTCACCATTTCATGACAATTGCTCTACTACACTTTATAGTAATAGTTGAATCTTGACCACCAAATAAAATTTTTTGATTAGTGATAAGTGTTCAATCCAACGTACTAGACCTAATTATGAGCGGTCACACTTGAAATAATATTTCGATTATTTAACCAAGAATGACTGAGGTCTAAAATATAATCATCTTGTATGGTATGGTGATAATAATCGATAGTTGTCTTGGTTATAAAAACATCAAAAATTCTTATTACATACTATTGAAGTGTCATTTGATTTTTTACAGAGTAAGAAAGTCTTTTGAACCAGATTTATAATGTGCTCACTTTAAATTGCATATAATAGTGTTAATTTGATCTTATGGAAATTTAAAAAAAAAAATAATAGACAACATAAGTATGTCCTCTTCCTTGTGTATTTCATCGGGTATTTCATAAAAAGGGAATGTACTTAAATAATTTTAAAATTGAAAATTATAAAAATATATAATTTATTTATGCTTAATTACTAACATATTTTCAGTCTATGGGGTGGTTAGTAATAGTTTTTTTCTTTTATATAAGCAACAACATAAACATAGGAGATAGAAGCAGGAAAAATGGTTTCACTAACGATGATTGAGCCTCCACACCACATGATCGTCCCCTCCTTTGGATGAGCCACAACAACTCAAACAAAACTCCAAAACTCAAACCTCATCATATTGCCTTCTTTCTATTATCTTCTCTGCACTTTCAAACACCATTCTCATATACACAGTCACCCAATTTTATCATTCACAAGCCAACCATACCATGTTCGTTCAGGCACAATAGTTTGCCATTTTCTGTGCCAATATTAACCAAACATGATTACCTCCAGATCCTCTGATAATTGGCATTATCATTATTTTTATTGTGTTTATTTTTATTTTTTATTGGTATTTTTATTATTATCTTTATGGTTTTATTAAAAAAATTTGGAAAGATAAGAATTTGACTTTTATTTGTGAAATATTTTATAGATAAGTAGAAATTTAAAAAGATTGAAGAATATATCAAGGATTATAATTTAATAAATATATTCAAGTACATTTTTCAAGCTAGGTTGATTCGATCCAATTAGCCTAGCGAGCAAGACTACGTCGCTAAGAGATTACATCACCCGTTGACATGTGAGTTACAGAAATCACTAAATAGAATGTATCACAGGTTTAAAAATGATCTTTTGGGAAATGGAGAACTACTGTAAGATTCAGAAAAATTAAATAAATAAATAAATATTTATTTAATATTAATGCGGGTAGTGGGATCTTTATAGTAATAAATGTGAGGGAGGGAATCCTTAAGTTAATTAATGCGGAGAGAAAAGACAAGGAATAATATTAGCTAAAGTGATCGAGAGTACTTGAATGTGTTGTGAGGAAATAGGTTCGATCCTTGTTTATGTTGTTGTAATGTTACTTAATTATTTAATTTGTTTTTTGTGGGGATGTGAATACATGACTTAATGTATAAGCACATGTATGCATAAAATATCAAGAATCATGAATTGGCTTGATGGTTGTACAATTGCTTAATAATTAAGTTATTGTGTTTATGTTATTATTTTGCTAAGCTAAGGAAACTCTAAGAAAACCCCAATTGCTTGATAATTAGGTGGTTATGTGTTCGAACCTTCTCTTTTTATGTCTGCATTGAAAATTGAACTAGAGAAAGTGAATTGGAGCGCCAATTAGAATGGGAAATAGCTGGAGCCAAAGGAGTAGAAACGTTTGGGATCAAGAAAGGATAAAGGGTTCAACTTGAGCAAGGAATTTAGGTTAGGGGAGTTTCCAACTATTCTTTAATTTTCTCTGCATGATTGCGTGATGTGATAGACGCTTGAGGTGCCTTTTTGCTACCATTTTCGTTCTGGATTTCCTTCACGTTTCTAGAATTTTCCAAAAACCGCCTAGCGGCATTGAAGATTCGTCAGGCTGCTCATGAGCTTCGTGCCTATTTTCTAGGTTTTTCCCAAAAACCACCTGGTGGCTAGAAAGGCCGGCCAGGAAATGTTGCTTGAATTCGTTGTTTTCTTTATTTTCGTGGATTGCGTGATTTTTCTTAGGGTACTCGCCAAGTTCCATATGTATATTAGAATGTGTGATGATGTAGAATTGTTGACGAATGTTACTGTGATAACAAATTGGACAATTGAATATGTGCATAAATATGAGTGGTTCATGATCGAGTTGGAAAGGGGGCAAGCATGAGGTGCGAATTCTATCATGTGTTTTAGCCATTGGTTGGTTATGTTTGCTGGACTTGCGAATTCTATCATGTGTTTTAGCCATTGTTTTACTATAAGTGCAATTATGTGTGATTGGTAAAATGGATTGAGAATTGAAAAAAAAAAGAGTAAAGTTAGGTTTCGCAGGTGTGGGAAAACTGAGCTTTGCTTAGTTTGTATGCACCGCCAAGCGGGACGCATATTGCCGTTAGGCGATCGACTAGTGAAATGGTGCAATTCGCATTTTTGGATGCATCGAGTGGAATTTGGGTGTTTTAGGGGTTTATCTGGATTTTTGTGTATGTGATTGATTATTTAAGTAAAGGGTATTGGGAAGAGAACATTTATATGTAATGTGATTACTTATGGTTGAACATGTGATAATTGGGGTAAAAGAGGGTAATAGGGGATGTTTTTATTTTGGCAGTATTAGTGTACATATCCTGGTTTGGGAATCTCATTCATGTGCAAATTGTAATTTGGTTTTAACCCAATATGATGCATTAACTTCGTAAAAAAATGTGGAATGGAGTCTTGGAGTGTGACTGAGTCATGCCATTATAATTTTATAGACATGTTTTGGTGTTCTGGATTGCATGTGGGGTGACAAGGTTCTCTAGTGGCCATTGGAATGTGTGGTGCTTGGCGGTGAGGATGGACTCGCCAGACGATGTCTATGAAACAGGGATCTCTGGAAAGTATGTGGCGCCTAGCTGCGTGTGGTGGACGCCAAGCAGTCTGGAGCGATGTTTCGCCTAGTGACACTAAAGTTGCGTGGGGGCCTATTTACGAGTTATAGCTTATAATAGAGAGTTAAACACGTGGCCATCATAGGTTGGAGACTAATGGTAATTGGTATTCCGATGTGAGCATGCTAGTTGTGGCTAGTACGAAGTGTTTCACTTGATTGACCTTCACAGTCAAAGCCGGTAAGGCTGATACTCTTGTGATAAATACGGATTGTAGTTCGTATTGGAGAACTCCATTTGGTGTTACAGATTGTAGTCCGTAACTGGATAATTCCTGCTTGTGATCTATAAGTGGTGGCATGTAGATAGTGGAACCACGAGTTGGAGGTTGTGGCAACAAGAGTAATCTTAAGGATATCATCATAGTGCATAGAATCGAGATATGCACGGTAGTGGTTGGGATTGCTTGTGTTTGAGGATGTTCGTCCTCAGAATGGTCGTTGTTTAAAAAATTAATAACCGGGATTTGGGTTAAATTGTATTGTTATTTATTTCTCTTAATTTGAGTTCATCCTATTTGCTTGTGTTTAGCGATGATCGTGTGACTTGTTACATGAGAGCAGATGGTGTTGCAGGTGAGGATGTGGATGGTTAGAGCTAGAGAGAGGGCTAGCAGGGATTTGATTAAAGACTTGTATTTCTTTTATTTTCGATTTCAGTATGATTATGGGATTTGGAGTTGTAATATTTTAACTAGATTATGGTTTTATATTTAAATGCTCAAAATAAAGTTTTAAAATTTTCTCGCGTTTTGAAAAAAGAAAGAGTTATTAAATGATAAGTATTTATTAATTTCTATCTTTATTTATTTAAATTTGTACTACTCGATTAGGATGTTAAAACTACCCTGAGGGAGAGACGATAAAGGCTCGTCCTAGAAGCTAGAAACATTGATCATCATCATTTTTTTCATCATTTATCCCTTTTTTAATGCTCATAATGTCTAGCAATAACTAACTCCCTTATTATTGGGGTTGGATGTAATGTGCATTCACTCTTTGTGATTTCTATTATTCAATATACTTCTTTTCCATTACTCTTGTGTTACATTCTTGTTCCTAATTGCATGATATTTGATTGCTTATTTGATGGTATCTGATTATTGGGAAATAATTTATAACCTTGATTAGGATAGAACAATTAATAGATTTTGCCTCTAGACATAGAGTTTTATCAATTCATCCTTTTAAACATCTGAATTCAAGGCAAACTTTTGACAAAACATCTAAGGGATTAGGATTCTTATTATTAATGTCTAGACTTGTCTCTAAGGAATTAGGCTTGTTATCTTGCGGTGTAAATGTTAGAGTAAAAATTAGAAGTGTATTGTTTAGTGATTTCACATTGAATTGGAAGATAAAATCCAACCCTAGTGAAGTCTCTACCAACATTGTTAATTTCATAAATTTAATTGCTTTCTAGAATTTAAAATTATCTTATTAAAAATTATTTCAAAGTTCTTAAGCCTTAATCAATAAACAATCATAGTTTCATTGACCAAACGTGAGTTTCTTAGGGAATTGATATATGAAATTTCCACTTTATTACTTCTGTAATTTGGTACACTTGCCAATATTTTAACAAGTTTTGGAATTGTTATTGGGGACTGGCATTTTGTTTAGCCAATTGTATTTTATTAACCAATTTTTGCTTAATTTGTTCATAATTTGTTTATATGCTTTTTTTATTTCTATTTTTGTGTATAGTTTAAATTTTTGTATATAAATTAACCTTTAACTATTAACTTGTCTTTTCTAATGTTTCCTCATTTTGTGTAAGACCCGTGAAAATTAATTAATTAATAAATGCGGGTAGTGGGAACCTTTATGGAATTTAATTCTTACATGTATGATGTGGAAAAGTACTAGCTCAAATGATTGAGAGTACTTGGTTGTGTTGAGAAGACTTGGGTTTAAGTCTTATGTATGTCATTTATGTGCTATTTAATTTATTATTATTTTTAATAATATGCTTGTCTATGATGAGTGATAATTTAATCCTATAGGAATTATCATGAAACATGAATTGGTTTAATGGTTGTGCTTTGATTTGACATTGGTATGGTATGGGTTCCAACCTTGGTGAACCTAAACTAAATTATCTTTTTGCCAAAATTAGTTTTGGCATGAATGTGAAAGGGCAAAGAAACAACGTGATTTCATTATATTTCTGACCAGGAACAGGGCCTACTACAAGAATATTTTTTTTTGTAGGGCGATAGTTTTGAAAAGACAGATTGCCTATCTTCTCTTTAATCTCAGGCGAAATACGA